>Ga0209755_10000134_pt1 | contig 140196 bp, 120 predicted proteins | sample TergutCo191P1_FD_187301 | JGI IMG/M metagenome (GOLD analysis project Ga0209755, IMG submission 187301) | Cornitermes sp. P1 segment gut microbial communities from Petit-Saut dam, French Guiana - Co191P1 (SPAdes) (version 2) | ecosystem: Host-associated > Arthropoda: Insects > Digestive... | reverse complement strand
GGCAGTTACACAGTTACAGTTAGCGCGCCCGGCTTTGTAAGCAAAACAAGCTCGGCTGTTGTAGTAAGCGAATGCATCCATGAATGGGGCAGCTGGTTAATAACAGCCTATCCAACCGCAGCAGCTAACGGCGTGGAAACAAGAACCTGCTCTCTTTGCGGCGGAACCGAAACAAGCGCCTTAACCTTGAGCGCATTCCAATCGTACTTTTACGGCACATGGGTAAGCAGCAATAATGTTATAAGGGAAATTTCCGCAGATACGGTAACCGCCTCAGGCGGCAATTGGTCTTATGAAATAACCGGATTAACAATTACACCTGTAACAAACACAATCCCCGAAACAATGGCAGATTACCCCTCTGGCTTTAAGTTTAAAGGGACTATAGCTAATAAAACAGGGGGTAATTGGACATACATAAATCAGGAAACTGGAATTTCAGAAACTATTGTTGATGGTTTGGTGTTTTCTACCATATTTTACCTGCACCCCAATAAAGGGAGTTTTTCCTCTAATGGCGATAGTGGTGCAGGTATCTTTACCAAACAATAAAGGGGGCGCGGCTGGAAGCGAAAAATTTGCCGCCGTGGGAAATGGCGGCAAAATGGCGTATTCCGCCGCGGGCTAATATTTGACAAGGAGCAGCAAACAATGGCTTTCATAACTGTAAAAAATGCAAAACCATATAAGAGAATTTCCGATGCTATGAAAGATATATTTGGCATAAATATGCCTTCTCGTAAGGCAAGCATGAAAATTTATGATACAAAGTGGGTTTGTTTTTTTAATCTGGCTGAAGAAGATACAAAATGGGTATGGAAATTACCAAGAAAAAATATCAACTGGCTTAATATTCAGTCAAAGGACGGTTCATCTTTTCTTCAGGTAGAGCTTAATAAAAAAGACGATTCTTATTTTGAGAATGTTAAGCCGCCTCCGGAAAATGCAATATTTATGTATCGTAAAGATAAACAAGGTCAGTATCATTATTTTTTTCATGGTATTTTTAAACGGACTTGTTTTGATAAAGCCGCTGGAATGTGCGTATATGAACGTATCAAAATAAGGTTAGATACAGATGAATGGCAAAAGGAAAACCCAATACGCGCTTAACCATATAGCGCTGCCGGTCAGGAAAAAGAAAATAAAATGAATGAGGCAATAATAACAGCAACATGGATCGCGGGATTTATAACGTTAAGCCTGGCAGGAATTTTAATGATATTCCTTACAATTAACGGCATTAAAAACTGGTTAAAGAAGAAAGATTTTTTTTGAGTCTGTCTGTAATGAAAAAAGCTCTATTGCCTGTTTTTTGTAAATTCTAATATAATTCTCACATTATGGCAAAATATCCTTTTGAATCTATCGAACAGAAATGGCAAGAATACTGGGAGTTAAACAGGACTTTCAGGACAATTGAAGACCCTTCATTTCCCAAAAACAAGCGCTGTTATGTGCTTGATATGTTCCCTTATCCGTCTTCGCAGGGAATACATCTGGGGCATCCGGAAGGTTATACGGCTACCGATATTTACTGCCGTTATCTTCGCATGAAAGGCTGTAATGTTCTTCATCCAATGGGTTTTGACGCCTTTGGTCTGCCTGCCGAAAATTACGCGATTAAGACAGGCACTCACCCTTCTGTTACTACAGCGTCCAATATAGACCGTTTTCGAATTCAGCTTAAAGCTCTTGGTTTTTCTTACGACTGGGATCGAGAGGTAGACACTTCCGCCGAGGATTACTATCACTGGACACAGTGGATATTTCTTAAGCTTTTTGAAAAAGGACTTGCTTACGAAGCGGAAAGCCCAATCAACTGGTGTCCGTCCTGTAAAACAGGGCTTGCCAATGAAGAAGTAAAAGACGGTTTATGCGAGCGCTGCGGCGAAAAAGTAACCCGCAAACGCATTCGCCAGTGGATATTAAAAATAACATCTTATGCCGAACGCCTGCTTGCAGACCTCGACTGCCTTGACTGGCCTGAACCTGTAAAACTCATGCAGCGCAACTGGATTGGCAGAAGCGAAGGCGCGAATGTGGTATTCAAAGTTGATAAATCAACTTTGAATACCGATTATTACCAAAACAGCGATCTTGAAATAGAAATTTACACAACGCGCCCTGACACTCTTTTCGGCGCAACCTATATGGTTCTTTCTCCAGAACATCCTTTGGTTGAAAAAATTACCGCGGCGGAACAAAAGCAGGCAGTAACCAAATACATAGAAGACGCGGCTTTAAAAAGCGATTTGGAACGCACCGATTTGGCGAAGGTAAAAACAGGCGTTTTCTGCGGCGCTTACGCGATTAACCCTGTAAATGATCAGAAAATACCGATCTGGATAGCCGATTATGTTTTAATATCATACGGAACAGGCGCGATCATGGCGGTTCCTGCGCACGATGAAAGAGACTGGGATTTTGCAAAGGCGTTTGGATTACCCATAGTGCAGGTTGTAGCTGATGAAAAACCGGTTGAGGGAAAAGATTATTCAAGACAGCCGCCGGAATGCACTTCCGCAGACGGTTATTCCGTTAATTCAGGTATAATAAACGGGCTTCCGACTTCTGAGGCTAAAGCAAAAATCACTTCATGGCTTGAAGAAAAAGGAATTGGAAAAAAAACTGTCAATTACAAATTGCGCGACTGGATTTTTTCCCGCCAGCGGTACTGGGGTGAACCGATCCCTGTCGTACATTGCGGTGTATGCGGCATAGTGCCGCTTCCTGAGACTGAACTTCCGCTGAAACTTCCCAATGTTAAATCCTACGCGCCAACAGGCACAGGCGAGTCTCCTCTTGCCGGTTTTGACGAATGGGTGAACACTGTCTGCCCAAAATGCGGCGCGAAAGCAAAACGCGAGACAAATACGATGCCCCAGTGGGCAGGTTCCTGCTGGTATTACATTCGTTATCTGGATCCAAAAAACAGCAGGGAATTTGCCGCGAAGGAAAAGATCGACTACTGGCTGCCTGTCGACTTGTATGTCGGCGGGGCGGAGCACGCAGTTCTTCATCTCCTGTACAGCCGTTTCTGGCACAAGGTGCTGTATGACTGCGGTCTTGTAAACACAGTAGAGCCGTTCCAGAGACTGATCAATCAAGGGATGATTCTGGGAGAAGATAACCAGAAGATGAGCAAAAGCCGCGGCAATGTTATAAATCCCGATGATATTATCAGGGAATACGGCGCGGATACTTTGCGTCTTTATGAAATGTTTTTAGGACCGCTGGAAGTAAGTAAACCGTGGATTGCCGCCGGCATTACCGGTGTATCCAGATTCCTTGAGAGACTCTGGGCTATAAGTGAAAAGCCGCTTTGTGAAGCAACTCCGGGTTCTGATGCAGCCGGAGGATCTGACTTGCAGAAACTCCTTCATAAGACTATCAGGAAAGTAACAGACGATACGACATCGCTTAATTTCAACACCGCAATCAGCGCCATGATGATTTACTCCAATGAACTTGCGAAATTCGCAGGCGAGCAAGAAGCGCCAATTCCCCGCGCCATGTGGGAACCGCTTGTTTTAATGGTAAGCGTCTATGCGCCGCACCTTGGCGAAGAACTGTGGGAAAAACTGGGACACAAAGAAACAGTATCTGTCTGCAGCTGGCCTGTTTATGACAGCGCTTTAACGTTTGATAATGAAGTAACAGTAGTAGTCCAGGTGAGCGGCAAAGTCCGCGATAAATTTTCATCCGCGGCGGGAACTGCAAAAGAAGAACTGGAAAAGATCGCGATGGCTCTGCCCGGAGTTCAAAAGTGGCTGGAAGGACAGACTGTCGTAAAAATTATCGCTATTCAGGACAAATTGGTTAATATTGTGATAAAATAGCTTTATATGGTCATGGAAGCGGAAGAAAGAGATCCCTACAATGGTATAGATCCCGGAACCGGTCTTCAGCAGTTTTTGGCGCATAAATTTGATATTGATAAAGACATGAACTTATGGAAGTTATGGCGCACAAATGACGGTCGCGTGCTTCCAAACAGAGACAGCACCTTTGAACGGATTGATAATCCTTTTGGCGGCGGAAGTCTGATCCTGCTTTCGACATATTTTGACCCTTCTGTTACGGGAAAATCCTTCGGCGGGTTTGGAATGAGGGCTCCTATCAGTCCTCCTCTTGTTTTAAATGATCAGACATTTTTGGAATTCGATCTTTATTATCCCGGCAGCGCTGCCGGCAAATACATGAGATTTGAATTCTGGTCGACTTCCACAGGCGGTGAAGGGTTTCAGGCAAATTCCGGCTTTCCAGGCGATAAAAAAACTCAGATTTATATACGGACATCAGAACTGGAAATGGTTAATAATCTTATCCCTGACTGGATTGGTTTTTATAACGGTGAAACATGGTATAAAAATTCTTTCTTTGCGGCGGCTCCTGTATCAAACGGAAACTGGGAATATCTTAATATCGATCTTCATACAGAAACCGGCACAAAGGTTAACGGCGATCTTCTCTTTATAGGCAATATCAGGTTTACTCAAAAGGATAACAGCGGAATGCCGATTCCTTTGGTAGTTAATACAAAAGGTTTTTCAGAAGTTGAGCCTGTAAAGAAAAAATACAATCCCGGTAACGGTTATTTTCTTGTCGGTACAGTAGGAACAGGACCGGTTTCAACCGATAAAATACGCGGGTATCATTTCGGGATTTTTGTTGGTGAAAACAATCTTAAGCCGGAATGCCATGTCAGCGCTCCCAAATGGCTCAGGGAATTATTTCCGGGTTTTAAATTTAAAACTGATTACGAAGAACTTGAATGGAAGCTTCCGACCTCTGATTATTTGGCGCTCAGGGATGCAGGTGAACCCGGTCAGTATAAAATTCATGGTCATTGCCTTGCGTGGATTAATCAGTCTCCTCCCTGGATGAGGCAGATAATACCTGAAAACATTTCATCAATGCACTGGAATCCAAACGGTCTTTTTTATACGGGCGCCAATAATGCCGCAGGACCGTTTTTAAAAGTAAAAAAGGAAACAGCCCGCAGAATTTATTTTGATCATATCCTTTACTTAATGCGGCATTTTATGTCCAAAGACGCGCGGTACGGTTCAAGCAAGGAACGCGGAATTATTCCTTTCCATTCTTTTGATGTTCTGAATGTTGAAATTCATGAAAGCCGGCACGGGAGAATTATTAATGACAATCCTGATGAATGGAAATCGGCATTAAAGCATGTTTCATGGCTGATGGCTATGACAGATAATGACGCAGATGATGTCACTCAGCATTATATATATCTTCTTTACAAGTTCGCTCATATTGCAGTCCCTAACGCTCAAATGGCGGAAAGGTATAAGGCAGGTTATAATGATCCGGCAATAGTTCCTGAATACATGAAGCTTGATAATCACGATAACGGCGGCAGCATTGACGCTTACATAAACGAGAAGCCTCCAATTCTTGTTTATAATGAATACGACATCATCACCTCTACAAAGATGAAAGCCGCCTGCAACATGATTAAAGAAATAAATACCGTATGGAGACTTGATCCGCTCTACGACGGCAGAAACCTGATTGAATGCATTGGAATACAGGGACATGAGATTGTCAGTCCTGTTTTAATCAGCCAGAGCCTGCGTTCCGTATCTTTATTTGCAGGCTTGATAGATGACGGTTTCCTTGACAGCTTATGTTACTCCGAGCTGGATATAAAGCAGCCTGATACTGCCCCAGGAGGCGGCGCAAATGCCCCTGAAATTCTTAATATAAAACAAGCGGATGTCATTGGTTATCAGTATGCCCTGTTTTTTAAATTATTCGAAAAATACAAAAAATATATCGACCATGTTATTTTCTGGAGCCAATACGGCGCAAGCTGGCTTAACAGCTATGTTCTTTTTGATCAGGAAAAAAAGGCAAGTCAGGCGTATTACGCAGTGATGGATCCGGATAAATTTATTCAGGGGCACTCATATCTTGACAGTTTCTTTTCAGGAGAATATGAAAAGGTAAAAGGTAGCATATAACAGCTTGATTTATCGGAAAATATGCGTTAAATTTTATCTCATGGCTCGTTGAGCTGTATGGTGATTTAAAGTACATTGTATTTTTATTCATCATTATTACGTGTATAGAGAGGTTATCTATGAAAGATGGATTAGGTATTTTCCTGTGGAAGATTTCGGTTGCATTGTATCTTGTTGCCAACGGCGTTCTTGGGTTGATTGGAACAGATAGACTGTCACAGGTATTAGGCAGAGGCGGTGATTTCGCGATTATCTTTGGAAGATTGGGATTCAAAGGTGATACACTAGGTCTTTTTGTAACAATTGCAAGTCTTATTGCGCTTGTTGCAGGTATCGCGCTTATTCTTGAAATGTTAAATATCAGTTTCTCTTTCCTTGACACCCTTATTTTTATTATTGCTATAATATGGGCTGTATATGTTGTTGTAAATATTGTTACATGGGTTACTGGCGGCTTTGATAACTTTTGGTTTGAATTACAGAAATTTGCTGTCCATACAATGGTTCTTGCCTCTTTATTAATTGCCAGCAAAAGATTTGGTTAATTTGTAAGGTATACTTCTTTGCTGAACCGCATGCGTCTTTAAAACCGTATGCGGTTTGGCGAGAGGTTAAAGTGCGTTCAGTAAGCCGCTTTTCTATCCGTCATTTATCTTAAAACGAGAAAATATTTTCAGTACTGGATTTTAAAACCTCTTCATGTTACACTCTAAAAGTGAGCGCCGGATTATCAACTGTCAAACTTGACGCTTTTTTTAAAAGTTTTCTGGAAATAGAGGGTTTTGCTTCAAGCGATAAATCCCTGAACGGAATACAGGTTGATAATGACGGTTCCGGCGTATGCAAGATCGCCTTTGCTGTAGATGCCGCAATGGAGACTTTTGAGCAGGCTGCCGCTGTAAATGCCGGAATGCTTTTTGTTCATCATGGACTATTCTGGAACGCTCCTCTTAGGGTGACAGGAAATTTCAGGAGGCGGATAAAATTTTTACTGGATCATAATATCTGCCTGTATGCCGTACACCTGCCGCTCGATCAGCATCCCAAATACGGAAACAATGCTGTTCTTGCGGAAAAACTGGGTCTCGAAAATATCGAGCCTTTTGGGTTATATAACGGACGAAAGATCGGCTGTAAAGGCGTTTTAAATCAGCCTGTCTCAATTGAAGACGCTGTAAAGAAAATTGATTTTATGGGAAGACCGCCGCTTGGAGTGTATCCATTCGGAAAAAAGGAGAATTACAGCGCCGCGGTTGTTTCCGGCGGAGCTTCTGATCATTTAAAGGAAGCTATTGATGAAAATATTGATTTGTTTATAACCGGCGAAAGTTCGCACAGCGCTTATCATTACTGCCTTGAAGGTAAAATCAACATGATTTCAGGAGGGCATTATTCAACCGAGGTTTGGGGCGTTCAGGCTGTTATGCGATATTGTAAAGAGGAACTTGGCATTGATGCGGATTTTATTGACGTCCCTACAGGGCTTTAAACAAAAAATGTTATAACAACCGGAGAGAAATAATGCTTATTTTAAAAGAAAAAATCCTGCCGTTAACATTAACCGGATTTATTATTCTGGCGGATCAGATTACAAAAGCTGTTATAGTGCATATAAAGCCTGAACAGGGATTAATAAAGGACGTTTTTAACAATAATTTTTTGTGGATTTATCATGTGCGGAACAAAGCTATTGCGTTCAGCATAGGAGATAACTTTCCGGATTTTATAAAGCCAGTACTGTTTATAGCTGTCCCCATTCTGGTTCTTTGTTTTCTGCTGTGGTACTATTTTAAATCCGATGAATTTACGTATATTCAGCGGTGGGCTGCTGCCGGAATTATAGGCGGAGGTTTCGGAAACATTATCGACCGTATTTTCAGACCTGACGGAGTAGTGGATTTTTTAAGCGTTAAATTTTACGGTATTTTAGGCTTTGAACGCTGGCCGACTTTTAACATCGCGGATTCTTCTGTTGTTATTTGCTGTATTTTCCTGTTTATCACTGTTTTTGTTACTTCCGGAAAAAAGAAAAAGGAACCGGCTGATGAATAAAAAATTAAATACCATTGTTTTTATTCTCTGCGCGACATTGTTTAACATTCTTGTCGCAATTATAAGCTTTATTCTGCTTACGCTTCTTTATGTCAGATTTATTTTGACAATAATACCGGAAACAGGCTATTCGTGGGGTTTTACTCTTGTCTTTTTATCATCCATTGCAATTTCATTCCTTGTATACCGCTATGTATTAAGATACCTGCTGACAAAAGTAGAAATAGAAAAATATTTTGATCCGCTTTTTGTAAAGAAATACAGGAAAAAAAATTAAGCGCGGAATAACCGGACAAATTCGCCGGGGCTTATGTTCATGGCGCCGAGATCGGTCTTGTAATCCAGCGGCATTCCAAGATCAAAAAACGAAAATCCGTGTTCCTGTAAATACCGCGCGGTATGAATGATCTGTACAGTTCCCGTATTATCCGCTTCATAAAAACCCGAATAACTTGTATAAACATTTTTATAGACAACCCCGAATTCTCCGGCGGCAAGTTCCCCGTCCCTGTAAAGGGCAAACGAAGCAGGATAAACATGAGGAACAGGAGCCAATAAACCGCTGTGTAATGAATCCCGCCTGATATTCTTGATACATTCCACCAGCGGAGGCGTAAGCCAGTCCGAGCCGTGTTTCTCGACACAACGGTCAATTATTCTTTCAAATTCCGCATCGGGACGCAGCTCAAAACAGTTAAGGAGGCGGCGGATGGATTTTTTTATATGAAGATTTTCAAAAAACAGGGCGGAACGGACAAGATGCAGTTTTGGGAGCATAATATAATCCGGTTCCTCGTCTTTTCCGGCTAAATTTATCGACATTACCAAAAAACCCGCTTCCATCAGCCTTGCTGTAAATTCAGGATCAAAACCTTCCGCTATACAGACATCTTCGCTGTAATCTGTCACAAGCATACTGTCTACGACAGCATGGCAGTCATCTTCAGGGGTAATATAAATATGACCGGATCGCGTATAACGCAGATGCATTAGTAAGTTTATAATATCTTGACTATTTTTTCTCAATAATCTATCTTAAATGAGGCTGTTTCAAAACAAACCGGGGTTTGAAATAAGCCGAATATCTATTGTTGTCATTAAGAACCATTATATAAATTAGGAGAAGATCCCATGAAGAGGACTTATCAACCCAGTAAAGTAAAAAGGAACCGTAAATTCGGGTTCCGTGCCCGTATGAAAACAAGAGGCGGGCGGCTTGTGTTAAAACGCCGAAGAGCAAAGGGCAGGATTAAGCTTTCAGTGTCTAACGAGAAAAAGCCGTATTAAATACAATAATGTTCCTGAAAAAGGAGATAAGAGCCTGAGTGCGGAAACATCGTTTTCGTGTTCAGTTAAAGGTTCTTGCCGTTTCATGCGGGAGGAACGATTAAAGGGAAAGAGAGAGATCAAAGAGGTTTTTAACAATGGTAAACGGTTTGGCAGTCATGGCGGAAAACTTTTTTTATTAAGAAACGGGCTGCCGCATAACCGGATTTGTTTTACTTTTTCCAAAGGTTTTGGAAACGCCGTTGTTAGAAACCGCGCCAGACGTCTTGGACGTGAAGCTTTCAGGCTGATGCGTTCCCGTCTTTCAGGCGGTTATGATCTTATACTTTTAATTTATCCAAAACCGGAGGGGATTAAAGCCGCCACCCTTTCCGGCAGAACCTTGCAGCTTGAAACCCTTTTTTCCAAAGCCGGATTGCTGAAATGAAAAAAATAGCGTTGATGTTTATCAAGTTTTATCAATATGCAATATCTCCGCATTTTCCGGCAGTTTGCAGGTATTATCCAAGCTGTTCATCTTATGCTTACGAAGCGGTAAAAAATCATGGTGTTTTGCGCGGATGCTTCCTGGCGGTAAAAAGGATTCTTCGCTGTCATCCTTTTCATTCTGGCGGCTATGATCCGGTGCCTGATGTTTCTGATCATATAACATAAGGAAATTAAATGGAAAAAAATACAATTTTAGCTGTTGTGCTATCTACTCTTGTATTGGTCGTGTTTTATGTGGTGCAGGGAGTATTTTTCCCGCCTTCTCCTCCGCCTCAGCCTGCTGTTCACTCTGATTCGCAGTTTTTATTAACTGAACAGGATATTTATGGGCAGGTTGATGCGCATCAGACGGCAATTGAGCGGATTTCTACGGAATCTTCTGTTCAGGAACAACGGTCTCAGCAGGTAATACCTGAAACAGGTCCTCAAATACAGCAATATATTACAATTGAAACTAATCTGCTTACAGTAGTCTTTACCAATGCCGGGGGCAATGTTGTTTCATGGAAACTCAAGGAACATTTTGATAAAGATGATAATGTCGACATGATTTTTTCCGGAAATAATCAGGCGCAGGCTTTTTCCATTGCTTTCGGCGGTCTTGACGCTCAGCCTGTGACATCCCTGTTTCATGTAAACAGGTTGTCGGATTATTCAATTGAATTTTACCGTGATTTTCAGTCTCCCTCATCTTCCCGGGACAGCTCGGACGGGATGTTTCGTTTGACAAAAAGATACGATTTAAAACCAAATGATTATATGTTTGAACTTACGGTTTCTATTGACGGCGGAGACAGCTTTACAGGCATTAATTATGCGGGAAACGCCTATACATTGAATTTCGGTCCGCAGATTGGTCCAAGGTTTGAAAAACTTGCCAACTATTATGAAGATTTCAGGCATTATGTTACATATACCAACGGCAAACGCAGAAATGTGAAAGTAAATGATATTGTAGATTCCCGTCCTGCGTGGGCGGCGATTTCCGGCAAATACTTTGCGTTTGTAGCAATTCCCTATCTTGCGCAATTCAGTATCAGTTTTTCGGAAGCTCCCGAACCGGGTGTTCCTTCGGCTTCCAGGCTTAACATTATCCGTCCTGCGATAAGCGCGCCCAGAGTATCGGATACATACCGGTTTTTCTTAGGTCCGAAATCCCAGGAAGTGCTGGCTGATTATAATACCGGTAAAAATGAATTCGGTCTTAAAGATACGCAGCTTGTTGAAGTTGCAAGCACCAGAGGAATTCTGGCTCCGCTTGAAAAATTATTAAAATGGCTGCTTAATGTTTTCTACGGTATTGTTCCAAATTACGGCGTTGCGATAATTCTCCTTACATTGCTTGTGAAGATTCTCTTTTTCCCTTTGACCAAGAAAGGTTCGGAAGCGACTTTGCGTATGCAGGCTCTTTCCCCGAAGATTAAGGAATTGCAGGAAAAATACAAGGATAACCGCCAGAAGTTAAATGCCGAGATGGCGGCATTCTACCAGAAAGAAGGCTATAACCCGATTTCCGGATGTCTGCCCATGCTGCTGCAGCTTCCGATTTTTTTCGCGATGTATAACCTTTTTAACAACCATTTTGATCTGCGCGGCGCTCAGTTTATTCCTGTATGGATACCTGATCTTTCTGTTCCTGAAGCAATCTGGAATTTCCCCGAAGGAATCAGTCTGCCGTTTTTGGGCTGGACTGCGCTAAGGGTTCTTCCCTTTGTATATGTAGGCTCTCAGCTGCTCTACGGCAAGGTTACCCAGCTTCCGGGGCAGCAGTCAAACCCGCAGATGAAGATGATGTTATACGTCATGCCGATTGTGTTTTTCTTCATACTTTATAATGTGCCGTCAGGATTGCTTATATACTGGATTTTCTCAAACCTTCTCACTTTGGTGCAGCAGCTGATAATCAACAGATATGTAATGGCAAAAAGAGCGCAGAGCGAATCGCTTGCGTCCTCTTCGGGCAATGACGGCAAATATACAGAGGGTGTAAAAAATGTGATTGCTCCGCGTCCTGCGGTGAAGAAAAAGAAAAGAAAATGAGGCTTTTCAAAATTGAAGATTTTGAATAAAGCTAAAATAAGGAGATATTGATGGAATTTGAATTTGAAGGCCGTACCGAAAAAGAAGCCATTGACAGGGCGGCGGAAGAGCTGGGACTTGAAAAAGATGATTTTGATGTGGAAATCCTGGAAACACATAAAAACGGGTTGTTCAAGAAAGGTTTTGTACGAATAAGGGTTCATACAGGAAATACTACCGCAGATAAACGCCGTATCAGCGATTTCCGCGATCCGGAAGGAAACCATAAAGGCAACTATATCGGCAAAGCGGTTTTCGGCGAACCGGCTCCCCAAGGTGAATTTGAGGAAAAAATGACAGAGTATACATCCGGTTTGATAGAGCGCATGGGTTATCCCGGAAAAATAACAGTTTTATTCAGGGAGAAACATAAACTTGGATTGAAAATTGAATCGGAACATTCTTCGATTTTAATAGGTAAAAAAGGCAAAAATCTTGACGCGCTTCAGTTATTGCTGAATATTTATGCGGGCAGACAGGGCAGGGATGATGTACGGATTATCCTGGACACTGAAAATTACCGCATCCGCCGTGAAGAGTCACTTGTGCGGCTTGCGTACAATGTTGCTGAAAAAGTGCGTGAAAGCCGGGGTTCAGTCCTGCTTGAACCGATGAACCCGTTTGACAGATGGCTAATTCATACCACATTAAATGATATTAATGATGTTGAAACCAAGAGCGAGGGAGATGGTTTATATAAACAGGTAAGGGTTTTTTTCCGCGGGTTTAAATAGTATTTTTCTGAAAACCTGCGGCGGTTCTTCTGGGATTTGTGCTTTATGAAGAAAAAAATTATTTTTTTTGTTTTTGCCGGAATAATAATTTCAGGTTTTGTGTATTCTGCGCCGCTTGAGAATTTAATTTCCCGGGATCATGCTGACAGGCTGCGTTCAGGCGGCGGTCTTGTTATGGAAATGCAGCTTAGAAATCCTTCTCTTGCCTTAATGCCAGCAAACAGCGGACTGCGGCAGTCTGTATCGAGGATCATTGATTCTTTAAATCCAAATATGATGGTGGAAACATTATCCCTTTACAAAAAACCTGAACATTCTCATAAAGCTCCGTATGACTGGGATGAAGAGCAAAAAACAGGAATTTTTAATCAGTTATTGTCTATCAGCACTTTGACAGGAATTCAATATTATTCCGCAAGCAGGAGAGCCATGAGGACATTTTTTGAGTATTCAAGTGTTATTGACGGACCGGATACAAAGAATCCTGTCCCTGATCCTGTTTATTCCTCTCCTCCGGCATTATTAACCATTTACGCCAGACAGAAAGATCTTACCTTTGGAGATACTATATACCGTTATGATTATGCCGCTCCGGGCGATACGATTTTTTTTATCCAGGAAAATTTAACATCTCTGTCTGTTTCTTTAATTCCAGCAATAGGAAAAGGCAATCTTAGGACAGTTCTGGCTGTTTTTGACTGCGGAGATTCGCTATTAGTTTACTCTGTCTCGCTGGCAAAAGCTCTTTCTGTTCCCGGTATGGGAGAAAGGATAGGCGCATCTTTCTCAAACAGGGCTGAAGCGATCCTTAAATGGTTTTGCGCAAGGGCAGATTTAGTTTTTCTTTAATTTAACCGCGGTTTTTTGGCATCGCTATTTTTTTTTTATTAAAATTATTGTATAATAAATATATATTTGCCGAAATTTATATAAGGATTTCAAAAATTTAAGGATGGTATAAAATGAGGTTATTAACCAGATCTGACTTTGACGGCTTGGCTTGCGGAGCTCTTTTATCATATTTGGGGTTGATTGATGAATGGAAATTTGTTCATCCTAAAGATATTCAGGATGGTTTGGTTGAGGCTTCTGACAATGATGTTTTAGCCAATATTCCGTACATTAAAGGCTGTAAACTCTGGTTTGACCACCATTCCAGCGAATCTGAGCGTTTGGGCAATAAAGCGATATTTGAAGGAGTATCAAAACCTGCTCCCAGCTGCGCGCGGGTAGTATATGATTATTACGGGGGCGATGCCAAGCTGGGTAAGTTTTCCGAGATGATACATTTTGTGGATAAGGTAGATTCCGGCAATCTTTCCAAGGATGAAATCCTTGATCCAAGGGGGTGGGTGCTTTTGGGTTTTATCATGGATCCTCGCACAGGTCTTGGACGCTTCAGGAATTTCACAATCAGTAATTATGATTTAATGACACAGCTTGCCAAGGCGTGCAGCGAAAAGTCAATTTATGATATTTTGGCAATGCCGGACGTCAAGGAACGTATAGACTTATATAATCAGCAAAAAGATCTTTTTGCCGAGATGGTTAAATCACACACCAAGACTGTTGGATGTGTTCTTATGGTAGATTTGCGGAATGTGGACACGATTTTTGCCGGAAACCGGTTTTATATTTATACGCTTTATCCTGAACAAAGCATATCCATGTGGATTGTGGACGGGCGCAATAAGACAAATGTCGCCATTACTGTCGGTCACAGCATAATCAACCGCTCATCTACAGCGGATGTAGGCTCTATTCTGCTGTATTACGGCGGCGGCGGGCATAAAAAGGTCGGGACCTGTCAGGTTGCTCATGATGAAGCCGACAGGATAATTGCCGAAATAATGGAAAAAATTAATCAGCAGAGCTGAGGTTTTGCATTAGAGAGCGGCGGCTTCATACTCCGCCGCTTTCGGTGAGGTACGTGATTGTAGAATCTATTATTAATTATAAAAGTTGTTGCTTTATCTTGTTTTCGATACCATGATTGATTATTATTAATATATGCAAGAAAAATTAATTCCTATTTCTGATATTTTGCCGCTTCCCGATATAAATAATAATAATAAAGTCTATATTGATATAATTTTAGAGGAAAATATCCCCATTTTATGCGTTAACAAGAACGCAAGCAAAAAACGGCTTATGCCTTTTAAAGTAATGTATGATACTAATGTCAATTTCTGGAATCAGGGCGGCGGCTGGGAATATTTTCTTACCGAAGAGGGTTATGAAAAACTCAAGTATAAATCCATTGTTAAAATGATAGTATGGGATTTTGACAGACAAACTGATAATGCGGTAGCGGCGCCGTATACCAATGAGCTTCCTGCCGCTTCCGCCGAAGATGAATTTGAAGAACTTGATGTAGAAGTAGGGTACGGGAGTGAATACCATACATTCGCCGGAATGTCTACCACAGAAAAGATAGATTATTTAAATCAGAATAAAAAACGCTTAAACGAACTGCTTGTCAGCAAGGCAAAAGATAAAACAGTTATTACAGAAACGCTTGTTAATATTACCAAAGACGTTGCGTTGATTAACCATGCAATTCTTGAAGAAGTTCTGCACTTCACAGATGATGAAGCAAAAAAAGTTACGAAGGATCTTGTGGAGTCCACTCATGAAATGGTTAAATCAAGCGTTCAGCTTATATCGGATGAAGTTCATAATAACGAATTATTATTTACTCTGGCAAATAAATCCAACGGCACGATCCTGCAGCATATTACAAGGGTTTATTTTAATGGAGTTGAATTCCTGAAGTATTACAATAAGCTTGTTTCTACATCAAGCGCCATTCAGAAGCTTCGTATTTCATTTCTTGACAAATACCGCGAGATTTATCATTCCCTGCTTCCGCATTTAACCATAAATAATATCATTCTGGAACGTGTTTTTCTTGGAGGAATGAGGGCTATTCCTCCCGATATGCTGTTTAAGTGGTCTGTTGGCTTTTTGATTCATGATATCGGGAAAGCGGCGGCTGTTGAATATCACGAAGGTGAATCTGCGTATAACCGCAACGTTGTTATTGAACACGTAAAACTTGGTTATCAGTTCATAATTAATAAAACAAATTATTCAAAGGAAGCAAGCCTTGTTACCGGATATCACCATGAATATTACGGTGATCCTGCCGGATACGGCTATTTTCGCAGTTATCTTCAGCAATACAGAAAATTAAATGCCAATGCAAAACAGGATTATGTCATTTCATACGACCTTGAACCAATGCTCGATCACAAGGCTCTTGCGTATTTTCCCGCAAAAGTTCTGGAAATAATTGATGTTTTTGACAGTGTTACCGATCCCAACCGCATCTACCGCAAACCTTTAACTACAGAAGAAGCTCTGGTAATGATGCGCGAAGAATTTATCGACACTCATTTAAAAATAGATCCAATTCTTTTTGATATTTTTTCCCTTTATATACAGGAAAAGGAAAAGAAGTAGAGCTTTCCCGAAACCAGCCTGGTTTTGAAAAACCTCAATTTACAAACGCTTTTTTAAGCAGATTTAAATCAAGTTCCGGATATACAGGGAAACGCTCCATCAGGTTTTTTACCCGCCCCAAAATATTTGTCTTTGCATTTGCGTTTATAGTATATTTTGCCTTGCTGTTTTTGGAAGGGTTTTTTTTATCTTTAGTCTGGGTTGTGGCTTTTATCACATCTTTAATTAACGCGCCAAGTTCTGTCATTTCGGTTTTTCCCATACCAAGGCTTGTGACAGCGGCAGTTCCAAGCCTTAACCCTGATGTATACCACGGACCGTTAGGATCATTGGGAAGGCTGTTCCGGTTAACAGTAATATTACATTCATGCAGAGCGCTTTCCGCCTGCCTGCCTGTAATGCCGTCTTTGCCCAAATTAATCAGCATAAGATGATTGTCTGTTCCGCCCGTAAGAACTTCAAGTCCGTTTTTAATGCAGGCTTCCGCAAGCGTCCTGCAATTTTCAACAATTCGCTGCGCGTATTGCCTGAAATCGCTGGTTCCTGCTTCGCGGAAAGCGACTGCTTTAGCCGCTATAACATGAGGAAGCGGACCTCCCATGGTTAACGGACAGCCCTTGTCGAATGATTCAGCAAACTCGGCTGAAGAAAGCACAAGCCCGGCGCGCGGACCGCGTAATGTTTTATGCGTGGTGCTGGTTACGACATGAGACCAGGGAACAGGATCAAATTCATCTGTAAAAACCTTGCCTGCAACAAGACCTGCAAAATGCGCCATATCAACCATTAATACGGCTCCCGCTTTGTCCGCTATCTCCCTCATGCGTTTAAAATTTATTTTCCGCGGATAAGCGGAATATCCTGCAAGTAAAATAAGGGGACGCAGGGAAAGAGCCTGATTTTCTATTTCGTCATAATCAAGAAGACCGTTTTCATTTGAAACTGAATAAGAGTGAACATCGAACATCCGGCTTGTAAGATTGTAGCGGTAACCGTGCGTAAGATGCCCGCCGGAATAGTAATCAAGCCCCAAAAGCCGCTGGTTTCCAAGAGATTCCTTCAGCTCTTTCCATTGAGCGTCGTTAAGGCTGTAGAGATTGGTTTCGTTCCAATTTTTCAGCGCCGGCTCTTCAATCCGCGTGCATAAAATAGCCCAGTAAGCCAGTAAATTGGCGTCCGATCCGCAGTGGGGCTGAACATTAGCGTATTGCGCGCCGAAGAGTTTGCACGCTTCCTGGGCTGCAAGAGCTTCGATTGCGTCCACATTCTCGGTTCCCGCGTAAAAACGGTGGTTTGGAATCCCTTCGGCGTATTTATCCGTCAGCAGATTCCCCATTGCAAGCTGTACCGCCAATGAACAGTAATTTTCACTTGCTATAAGCTTTAATCTTGTTCTTTGGTTTTCAAGTTCCTTCACTATTGAAGATGCAATTTCCGGGGTTACTTTGGAAACTTCCGTTAAATTGCATAAATAAGCCAGCAGGTTTGTATTTATTTTTTCAGGCGTTACAGCGGCAAGATAATCCGCGACAGGGTTTTTGTTCATGGTTTCAGGATACCTGAAGATTAGCCTTGATTCAAGGCGCCGGATGCGGATGATGTAATGCTGTAAATTAAGGAGCAAACCTTATGTTTTTATTTTTTGAAGAAAAACATCCTCTAATACACAATTCCCTTCTAATGCCAATTTTTCTGAAACATACTTTATTTCATTTTCATTAAAAAGTTTATCCAGATATTCCCAAAATAATGCATTATATTCCATAAAACAAATTATACATTATTTTAATAAAATATATTATTTATGATTTTTTTCTTTGGCAAACTTGCACATAACGTTCCAGGTAATGACGTTTGCCAGATATGCTGGAGGATTTGCAGTTTCGCGTTTTGAAACGTATTTTTTTCTGCTTTTGCGAATAAATTTATTACATAGCAAAAATTTTATCTGGAGCTAAGGGGAATTGAACCCCTGACCTCTTGAATGCCATTCAAGCGCTCTAGCCAACTGAGCTACAGCCCCGTAACTTCTTTACTCTATAATAATTGACGAATTTGTGTCAAGTCAGCGCTTTTGGCAGCATTTTCTAAACGAGGCATCCCGGCGGTTTTTTGTACAGTTGGCAGTAAAAGGCTGATTTTTATATCGTTGACAAAAAAATATCATTTTTCCATACTTAAGCCAGATGCGGCATTATCGGAGGAGATTCAAAAACTATGCGAATTGACGGAAAATTAAACGAAGAATGCGCTGTATTTGGCGTAAGCTTAACTACCGATGAAGCTGCCGGTATTACATACAATGCTCTGCTTGCGCTTCAGCACCGAGGGCAGGAAGGAGCCGGCATTGCGGTTGCGCATAAGCGAAACATTGCGTGCCGCAAGGATGCAGGTCTTGTAAACGAAGTGTTTTCAAGCGAGGCGCTTGAAAGTCTGCCAAAAGGGAATGTAGCTGTCGGGCACACGCGCTATTCGACAACCGGAAACAGTAAAAAAGAAAATACAGGACCATTTATAACTGAATATCTTACAGGAAGGATAGCGACAGCCCACAACGGAAATATAACCAACGCAAGTGAACTCAGAAAAGAATTAAAAGAATACGGTATTCATTTCAACGCTACCACCGATAATGAGGTTATCTCTTCATTAATCGCTTACAACATTACTACGGAAAAAAGCGCAATATTGGGAATCATCAAAGCTGCGGGTCTGCTTCGCGGGGCGTTTTCCATTGTTATTGCGAGCAGTAAAAATAAATTGATTGCTGTCCGCGATCCAAACGGATTCCGTCCTCTTTGTATCGGCAGAAATAAAACAGGGTACGCTGCTGCGTCTGAGAGCTGCGCTCTTGATGCCTGCGGATTTGAATTTGTTCGGGATGTTTTGCCGGGTGAAATTATAACATTTGAAAACGGAGAGATAACGCATCAGGGCATAAAACTGGAAGCAAAAGAAGAAAACAGGGGTCTTTGTATTTTCGAGTATGTATATTTTGCAAGACCGGATTCTGTGATTGACGGATTAAGCGTTTATGACGCGCGGTATAACATGGGGCTTGCGCTGGCGCAGGAATATCCTGTAGAAGCGGATTTTGTCTGCGGAGTGCCTGACTCAGGTCTTGATGCCGCGTACGGTTACAGCGCAAAAAGCAAGATTCCGCTTGTTACAGGATTCGTGAAAAACAGATATATTGGACGCAGTTTTATTTATCCTACGCAGAGCCAGCGGGACAGCGCTGTAAGGCTCAAACTGAATCCGCTGTCAGCAAGTATCCGCGGCAAAAGAATAGTGCTTGTTGACGATTCAATTGTACGCGGGACAACAAGCGAGAAAATCGTAAACAGTTTAAAAAACGCAGGAGCGAAAGAAGTTCACATGAGAATATCATCACCTCCGTTCCGCCACACCTGCCATTACGGAACAGACATAGACAGCGAAGAAAATTTGATAGCAAACAAAATGAGTCTGGAAGAAATATGCCGGAAAATCGGCGCAGACAGTTTAGGATTTATCAGCATAGACGGACTAAAAAAAGCGTGTGAAAAATGCATCCTTCCTTTCTGTACAGCCTGTTTTTCCTGACACGTTGGTGTCATTACACTATATGAGGATATTATGAAAGAAAAACCGGAAAATTTTACGGCAGGTATTCATAATTACGATTATGAAGATGAATATTTGCAAACCCGCCTTGACGCTTCTCAGCTTGTAAACATTACAGGAAGAGAAACAGAATCCCTTAACGGGATATGGAATTTCGGAGCGGATATTTATGATACATGCCGCAGGCAGCATTGGTTCAGGCAGGAACGACTTGACGCCGCAGGACGGGAATTACCGCTGGATTTTGACTGGGAAAACCTGGAGCAAATTTCTGTCCCCTCTTCATGGAATCTGCAAAAGGCTGAATTATATTATTTTGAAGGTTTCGGCGTTTATACAAGAACATTCCGCTATTTTCCCAAAACAAAGGGAGAACGCTTATTGCTTCGTTTTGAGGGAGCGGCTTACAGAACAACAGTTATATTAAATGGAAAAATAATCGGAACGCATGACGGCGCTTCAACTCCTTTCAACGCTGATATCTCATGCGTTGTCAGACAGGATAACCGCATTGTTGTAATCGCCGATGCCCGCCGCAGTCCGCTTAGGCTTCCCATGGAAAATACCGACTGGTTTAACTACGGCGGCATTTATCGTGATATCTATCTTGTAAGGCTTCCTTCGGTCTATATCAAAGACTGGTTTGTGCGGCTTGCCTCAGACGGAAATTTTTCAACAGTACTTGCGGATGTTTACCTTGCAAATGCTGATACAGAGGGAACACAGCCAGACGGAAAAGTTTTATTGGAAATCCCTGAATTAAAGATACGCGAGGAAATCCGTGCGGTGAATGGAAAGGGAGAAGTGAAAATTTCTGTCAAACCTGAATTATGGAGCCCGGAAAATCCCAAACTCTATGATGTAAAATTTACTTTTGAATCAAACGGCTGTATTGATGCAGTTAATGATCGCATTGGTTTCAGGACAATTACGGCAAAGGGACAGGAAATACTGCTTAACGGAAAAAAAATATTCCTGAAAGGCATTAGTGTTCACGAAGATCATTTTGCGCTGGGAAAAACAACAAACGAAGAAATTATCCGTTCAACTATTCGTGATTTAAAAGAGATGAACGGTTCGTATCTGCGGCTTGCCCATTATCCCCATGATCCGCGTTTTGCGCGGATTGCAGATGAAGAAGGCGTTATGCTCTGGGAAGAAATTCCTGTATACTGGGCAGTTGCTTTTGACAATCCTGATACCTATATTGATGCGGAAAACCAGTTAGCGGAACTTATACTCAGGGATCGAAACCGCGCAAGCGTTATTATCTGGTCTATAGGAAATGAAAATGCCGATACCGACTCCCGTCTTTCGTTTATGTCACGTCTTGCGCAGAAAGCGAAAACTTATGACGACTCCCGTCTTATATCGGCAGCCTGCCTTATTAAACACGAAAAACTTTTAATCGAAGACCGCCTCACCGATTTCCTTGATATTATCGGTATAAACGAATATTACGGCTGGTATGATCCTGACTTTGAAAAATTGCCTGTAATACTTGCCAATTCAAATCCCTGTAAACCGGTTGTTATCTGTGAATTCGGCGGCGATGCCCGTTTTGGACACAGGGGAACAATAGATGAGCTCTGGACTGAAGACAAGCAAAAATATATTTACGAAAGGCAGACAGAGATATTTAAAAAGTGTCCCTTTATTGCAGGAACAACTCCGTGGATACTTTATGATTTCCGGTGCCCGCGGCGGTTCAACCGTTATCAGAAAGGTTTTAACCGGAAAGGTTTGATAGATGCAGATCGGAAAACCAGAAAGCCTGCCTTTTATATAATGAAGGAATTTTACAAAAACTGATTAAGGGCGTTATTTTTTATATAAATTAAACGGCAGGGAAATTTTTTTCAATAATATTGATAAGCTCGTCCGGCTTTACCGGTTTAATTAAAACATTTGAAGCGCTGGAACTATTGGCTTTATCCAGAAAGTCCTGTTCTGAATTACCGCTGACAATTATTACAGGAGTTTGCATATAACTGGGGATTTTTCTTATATCGTTTAGAAATTCAAAGCCGGATATATTTGGCATTTCTATGTCCAGAAGAATTAAATCCGCTCTTGATTTGTATAGAAAACTTATGGCTTCGGAAGCTGATTTTGCAACCCGCAAATCATAATCCGGAACCAGCATGCTTTTAAATTCGTTAAGCTGCTGTATATTATCATCAATTGCCAGAACAATTTTTTTACCATCCATAATAATTTTTAATCCTCCCGCTACTTGATTAATAGCCGCAAACAGATTAGAGTTATCTATAACCTTGGCTAATGTTTTTTTGGCAGTCTGTCAATAATGTTACCATAATGACAGGTTTAATTATACTATGAAGATAATAAATATCAAGTATATTCGGTATTAATATGGAAAGGGATGTTAAAAAAATACACCTGCCTCCTGTCAGCCTGCCTTATGCGCGGGTACTTGTTGTTGATGATGTTTTAACCAGTCTTTACATAGTCAAGGGAATGATGAAACCTTACAACATGGAAGTTGACTGTGTATCAAGCGGTCAGGAAGCTGTTGATGCCGTCAGAGAAGAAAGAGTCAGATATGACGCAATCTTTATGGATCACAGAATGTACGAAATGGACGGAATAGAAACTGTACGGATAATCCGTAAGGAAATCGGAACCGATTATGCAAAAACCATTCCCATTATAGCTTTAACCGCAAATGAACACATTAACGAAGAATTGTTTCTAAACAGCGGTTTTCAGGCTTTTCTGCCCAAACCTGTTGAAATCTGCCGTCTTGACGCAGTATTAAGGCAATGGGTGCAGAATGAAGAAAAGGAAAAAGCGTATAACGCAGCTAAAGGCAGTGAAGAATTTTCCGGTTCCGAAAAAGACAGGCGTTCAGGCAGAGAGAGAAGAAATGGTCATGACAGGCGCCTGTTTCAGGAAAAGATTGAAGGGATTAATGTACGCAAAGGGATGGAACGATTCAGCGGAGACAGGGATACATTCAGGGAAATCCTGCAGTCGTTTGCCGTATATACAATGCCTATTCTTGAGAGAATGAGAGAAGTCAATAAAAACAATTTGGCAGGTTATGCAATTAACGCTCACGGGATAAAAAGTTCGTGCCGGGGTATCTGTGCCGATGTTTTGGGGGACAGAGCGGAAACTCTGGAAAAAGCGGCGGAAAACGGAGACATTGCTTTTGTAATAGACAATAACAAGGTTTTCATTGATGATGTTCTGGAACTGATAACTAATATTGAAACCGCGCTTACATGCGGCGTTAATACTGTTATGCAAATAGTAAAATTAAAGAAAGATAAACCTTACAGTGAAGCGCTGATAAAATTAAAAACTGCCTGTGACAGCAGCTGTATTGAAAAAATTGACGAAATAATGAATGAAATTGAATATTTTGAATATACATCAGATGACAAACTCGTTCAGTGGCTTCGTGAAAATATTAATGAAATGAATTATGCGGCAATTTCCGAAAAGATTGCAGAATTAAATAATGGAGGCGCGCATGAATGAGAATAAGTTAAATATTAAAGTGACACTTCTTTTATCCTTCGGTTTTTTTGCATCATCAATTGCCTGGAGCGTTTACAATTCCTTTGTACCGAAAATTCTTGAAGGTTTTATTGCCAGCACAACGCTGATCGGTCTTATCATGACTATTGATAATATTTTCGGAGTTGTGTTTCAGCCTTTGCTTGGAAAAATGAGCGACAAAACGCGCACTCGTTTCGGCCGCCGTATGCCATATATTTTCATTGGTCTGCCGATTTGCGCGGCGGCATTCACAATGATTCCATATATGAGCAGTTTATGGTCGCTGATGCTTGTTCTGATTATTTTCACCTTTGTTATGTCGGTGTGGCGGTCTCCTGTTATTGCGCTCATGCCGGATCTTACTCCAGGGGCTTTGCGCAGCCAGGCTAACGGTATTGTAAATCTCATGGGCGGGGTCGGCGCTGTAATTGCGTTCCTGTTCGGAGGCATCCTGTTTAATTACTGGCTTTCAAGAACAGGGAACGGTTTCCCTCTCCCGTTTATGATGACTTCCGTTATGATGATACTCGCGCTTGCGGTGCTTGCGTTTTTTGTTCGTGAACCGAAAAATGCGTATGAACCTGACGACACGGTAAAATCAGAAAAAGTAAAACTTGAAAAGAATGAAATGAAAAGCCTTATTTTGATTCTTGCGGGGATTTTTTTCTGGTTTGCGGGTTATAACGCAATAGAAACATTCTTTACCCTGTATGCGACAAATACCCTGAATATGACAACCGGAGACGCCTCTATAACTCTTGCAATTTTCTCTCTTACCTTTTTGGTCTTTGCGATCCCGGCAGGTTTTATAGGAGCAAGAATAGGGCGGCGCACGGCAATATTGATAGGATTATCCGGGCTAATCATTTTGTTTTTTCCGATGATATTCATTGCCAATGTTTGGCTGACGCGTTCCTGTCTGTTCCTGGGCGGGTTTTGCTGGGCGATGGTTAATGTCAATTCACTGCCGATGGTTGTTCGGCTTTCAGGTGAAGGAAAGATAGGAACTTTCATCGGATATTATTATTCATTCTCTTTTAGTTCGCAGATCGTATCGCCGATTTTATTCGGTTTTATCCGTGATTTGGTAGGTCATTACAAGGTACTGTTCCTGTATGCCTGTATAGCCTTTGCGCTGGCAATGACGTGTTTGTTCTTTGTTCGTCACGGCGAAGATGAGCCTTTAAAAGTAAAAGCGGCGTAAATATTGAACAAGACGGAAATTATCCGGTTCCTGTGAAATAAAATTTTACAAATCATCAAGTACGAAGTGCTGCACGTATGCTATATGCAGCACTGTACGCTACGCCTCATTGCCGAGTCTCCGTCTTTTATGTTATATTGAGTAACTTATGTTTCTGAAGCGTTTATCCATTCTCGGCTTTAAGTCATTTGCTGATCGTACGGAAATTGAATTTAACGATGGCATTACCGCTCTCCTTGGTCCCAACGGCTGCGGAAAATCCAATGTCGTTGACGCAGTTAAGTGGGTTTTGGGAGAACATGCCATCAAATCCCTGCGCGCGGAAAAAATGGAAGATGTCATTTTCGGCGGAACCGAGTCGCGGAAACCCCTGAACGTAGCTGAAGTATCTTTAAGCATCGCAAATGAAGCAGGGCTTCTGCCGATGGATATGCCTGAAATTGAGATAAAAAGACGGCTCTACCGTTCCGGAGAAAGCGAATACTTTATCAATGGGGCGCAGGTACGGCTGAAAGATATTCGCGAGCTTTTCTGGGATACAGGCGTAGGCAAAACTGCCTATTCGGTGATGGAACAGGGAAAAATCGACCAGATACTTTCATCAAAGCCTGAGGAGCGGCGCTATCTGTTTGAAGAGGCTGCCGGAATCACCCGTTTCAGGGAAAGAGGAGCGGAAGCGGAGAGAAATCTTGCCAAGACCCAGGAAAATGTACGTCAGGTAGAACTGATCCTCAACGAAGTGAAAAGATCCCATGACAGTTTGAAAATACAATCAGAAAAAACGCTTAAATACCGCGCCCTGCGCGACACAACCTTCAATTATGAACTTGATATCCAGCTGCTGCGGCTGAAGCAGTTCAGATACGAAAGGGATGAGCGCAATGAAACATTAAGGCGAAGGACGCAAGACCGCGACAGAATTAGAGCCGAGATGGAAGCCGAAAACAAAGCCCTTGAAGCAAACATGGATGAAGTGAATTCCATGGAAGCGCATCTTGTGGAACTGCAAAAAAATATTTACGGTTTCGCCCTTGAAAAAAACGCGCGCGAAAATGAAATCCGTCTTTTCAATGAACAGCGCAGTGATAATAAATTAAAAATCGGACAGAATGAAGAAAGAGAAAAACAGATTATCCATAAGATAACGGAACTCAAAAATGACGCGTCAGGACAGGATGCCGTAGTCAGTGATCTGCGCAGTCAATGCGAAAGCATAGAAGAAAATATCCGCGCGTTTGAAGAAAACATCCAGCTTGCAGCTTCGCGGATAAAAGAAAATGAAAAAGAAGTGCGCAGGGCGGAAGAAGAAATTCATGATATCGAAAAAGAACTTTCCAGCCTGGAAAAAGACCTTGCAAAAATAACAGATGATATAGTTACGGAACTGGACGCAGGTCTTAAAAAAGCCGGATATTCGGCAGCCGAACGAAGAAACGCGGAAACTGCGCTTTACGAAACACTTGGCCGTATACGAACAGTTCTTTCAGGCAGAGAAGCTCTGACCCGTGACCTCGCAGCGGCAGCCAATGTTTCGCCGATAGACGCGGCGGAGCTTGGGCGCATTGCTGAAACGCTTTCCGCAAGCCTTGCGGAAGCCGCCTGTGATGCGGAAAAAGCCGCGTCACTTTTCCAAAGTTACCGTGAACATTCGCCTGTTTTTATCGATGATTTTCTCGCGCCGCAGGGAATCATTACAAGAAAGCGCGCGCTTGATACGCAAATCAGAACATCAAAAGACAATATCGAAGAACGGCGGCGGAAGATGAAAACCCTGCGCAGCGATAATATAAATCTGCTTGCGAAAATAGACGAATACAGGGCAACTCTTGAAAACATGAAAGTAAACCGTGCGCAGATGAACGTCCGCGCGCAGTCCGCTGAAGAGCAGGCAAGATTAATAAGGCGGGAACTGTCGGGACAGGAGGGGCTGCTTAACAATATTCAGGATGAACTTACCCTTTACAGGAAAAGACTTGAAGAAATTGAAGGACGCATCTCAGAGGTTCAGAAAGATATTGCCGGTATAGAAGAAAAAACAGCCGCCTTTACCGCAGAACTTGGAAAACTTGAAAAAGATATCCGAAAAAGAAACGACAATGTCGCGGGCAAAAAAGAGGTAATAAACAAACGTATGGCGGAACTTTCCAAAGTGCAGGAAGCTCTGGAAAAAATACATATGGAACTGGTTCAATCCGAAACCGAGATAAAAAACATTCAGGAAAATTTCAGGGAGTCCCACTCCAGGGATTTACTTGAGTTTGAAGAACGCATATTTACGATAACAGCCGCTCCCGCTGAACTGCGCGAAAAGCTTGCCTCAGTGCGCAGCCAGATGAAAGATTTGGGCTCGGTGAATTTAATGGCGCCTGAAGAATACGCGGAAACAAAACAGCGGTACGATTTTCTCAATAACCAGATGGCTGACCTTGAAAAGGCGCGTAAAGACCTCGAAGACCTTACATCGGAAATCCGCCAGGAATCTTCGGCGCTTTTCCTTGAAACCTACAACCGCATCAAAAAGAATTTCCACAATATGTTCAGGCGGCTTTTCGGCGGCGGACGCGCCGAGCTTCGGCTTTCCGATCCAAATCATGTGCTTGAATCCGGCATAGAAATATTTGCGCAGCCGCCTGGAAAAAAACTCGAACATTTAAGCCTGCTTTCAGGCGGCGAGTGCTCAATGACTGCGGTCGCCCTTCTCTTTGCAACTTACATGGTAAAACCCAGCCCGTTCTGCCTATTGGATGAGATTGATGCCGCTTTAGACGAACAGAATGTCGGACGTTTTGTGCATCTTCTGCGCGAATTCAGCGATTCCAGCCAGTTTATTATTATTACACATAACAAAAAAACCGTTACGGGAGCGGGAACCCTTCTCGGCGTTACAATGCAGGAATCCGGCGTAACAAAATTGATTACAGCGAGGCTTGAACACGGCGAACTTGCCATGACAGAAGGGCCTCCGCCTCAGGGCGAACTGTGGGATACAGACGGCAAATTTGAAGATGAAGACATCCCACCTGAAAAAGGAATGCAGCTTCCGGCAGGCGTTAACGATCCCAAAAAAGTTACCCAGGCGCAGTTAAGACCGATCAGATCAAAACACTAATCTATGGGATTCTTCATCCGTACCGCTATAGACATAATATGAAAAAAAATCTATACTTTCCCTGTAATGGCAGTATGTCTGAACTGCCCGTAATTCTTACAGTCAGACCTCAGGAGGACTTTTTATGAGCGCTACAATACGGCTCAAGAGATTTGGAACCAAAAAGCGGCCCTATTACCGCATTGTGGTCATGGATAAATATGCGCCAAGAGACGGAAAAACCATCGAAGAACTTGGCTATTATCATCCCATTGAAGCGGAAGACAAGCAGATTGTTTTTGATGAAGCCAAAGCCAAAGCATGGCTGGCGAAAGGAGCAATCGTATCTGATACAGTTCGCAGCATCTTTAATAAAAAGAATGTTACCGTAAAATAGGCTGCTCAATGGAAAAAGACTTAATTGAGTACCTGGCGAAATCCCTTGTGGATGATCCTTCGCAGGTACAGGTTAATATTGTAGAAGGTGAAAAATCCACTATTTTGGAACTGCGTGTTGCGGAAAGCGATATTGGTAAGGTAATCGGCAAACACGGGCGGATTGCCAAAGCAATCAGGACTGTGCTTCAGGCAGCAAGCGCCAGAACCGGAAAACATACAGTACTGGAAATATTGGATTAAAGTCCCGCAAAAATACCACTAAAAAATGATTGAAAAGTTCATTATTGGACTTATTGGCTCTCCATTTGGTGTAAACGGCTTTGTTAAAGTCCGTCCCTGCTCAGGGGAAATAGATCATCTGCTAAAATTGCAATCAGTTATAATTTGCAAAGACGGAAAAGAAAAGCTGTATAATATCGAAGAATGCAGTCCCTCTCCGCCGGGAGTTTTAATGCGTTTTTCAGGTATAGACAGCCCTGAAGCTGCAAAAACCTTAAACGGAGCGCAGATGATTGCCGGCCGTGAACAGGCAGCCCCGCTGGGAAAAGATGAATTTTACATTGAAGACTTGAAGGGTCTGCCTGTGGTTTCGGTTTCAGGAGAGGTCATCGGTAATATTTTTGATATAATCGAAGGCGGAGGCGGAGAGCTTGCCGAGATTTTGCTTGAAAGCGGCGAAAAGAGACTGGTTCCTTTCAGGAAAGATTTCTTCCCCGAAATTTTGCCTCAGGACGGCTCCATGAATGGCAGAATTGTGCTTGATAATCTTTGGGTTCTTGAGTAATTATGAAATATACTGTTTTAACGCTCTTTCCGGAAATCACAGACGCTTTTTTCGCTAATTCAATAATGGCAAAAGCAATAAAACGCGGAATTATTGAGTACCGTGCGGTAAATATCCGTGATTTTGCCATGGATAAACATAATACTTGCGATGACGCGCCTTATGGAGGCGGACCGGGGATGCTCATGCTGGCGGAACCGCTTGCCTGCGCGCTTGATACAGCCGGTGTTCAAGCGCATTCTGATGGTTTATCGGAGAAGAAGGTGATTTATCTCTCTCCGTCCGGCAAATTGTTTAACCATGAACTGGCAAAGGAGCTTGCCGCAGAACAGGAATTGATCTTAATCTGCGGACGTTATGAAGGCATAGATCAGCGTATAATAGACCGTTATGTAGATGAAGAAATTTCTGTCGGTGATTATGTTCTTTCCTCAGGTGAAGTAGCGGCGCTGGCGGTTATTGACGCGACATACCGGCTGGTGGATAATGTTATTAACGCAGACTCTCTAGCAGAAGAAAGTTTTTCTTCAGGGCTTTTGGAGTACCCCCAGTTTACACGCCCTGAGGTTTTTGATACAATGAAAGTCCCTGAAGTGCTGCTTTCCGGTCATCATGAACAGATACGTCTTTGGCGTCTTGAAAAACGGGTTGAAAAAACCATAAAACAAAGACCGGATTTGATACAGAAGGGCAGAGAGCTTGGGATTTTTAATGATGAAATCAACAGCATGATAAATAAAATTCAAGCTGTTCATGATAATCTTGCATAATACCCGTACAAGAAAAGGATTACGGGCTGCAACAAGGAGAAAAGGATGAATGAAATTAAAGCCATTGAAGCTGAACAGATGAAAACAGAATTCGGCAAGTTTAAGGTTGGAGATACAGTTAAAGTGCATTTCAAGATAGTTGAAGGAAAAACCGAGCGTATTCAAATATATGAAGGTTTGGTTATTGCAATTAAAAATTCCAAGTCAGGAAAGACTTTTACAGTCAGAAAAATTTCTTACGGCGTAGGCGTCGAAAGGGTATTCCCTCTTCATTCTCCGAGAATCGGAAAGGTTGAAGTTGTGCGTCCCGGTAAAGTAAGACGCGCCAAGCTATACTATATCCGCGAAAAAATCGGCAAAAGCGCTAAAATCAAAGAACTTATTGTCAGGAAAACCGCTTCAGGAAAAGAAGCTCAGGTTTCATCCGCTGCTGAATGAAAAGACGCTTTTTGTAAAAATATTGGTTTTTTGTAATCCCCTTAACTTCCCCTCGTTTTTTCCCGATATTCAATAAGGGGAACCCTTGTTATTCCGGAACATTATCTATGTGATAGATATAATTATGGAAAGGATATTATAAATGAACTTTTTAAATGCCAGTGAGCTTAAAGCAGGGCAGATTTTTTCTGCCGCTGTTTACTCCGAGGGTGAAAATATGCTGGTGCCGCCTTTAGTTCCACTTCGCGAGAAAGATTTAAAGCTTTTGAATACCTGGGATATAAAAACTGTAAGGACAGAAGGCTATATAATAGACATTGATGCAATGGAAGAAACGGAAAATGTACCTGAAGAATTTGCGGAAGAAAAAATATCAAAAGAAGAAGATACTTTAGCGGAATTTTTTGCAAAAAACAGTCTTCCTGAAGAAAAAAAACAAATTAAATTCTCCATAAGCGCAGTTCAGCAAAATTCTACTCCGTACCGTGTATATAAAAATCTTATTGAAAAGCTGGCAGCGGCATTTAACTCCATAAAAACCGGTGATGATACATCAATGCGGACTTTTGACAATATCGCCGTTTTATTGCTTCAGGATTTAAGAAATTACCCCGACAATTTTATTGATTTTATTCTCGGCGGCGAAGTATCAGGTAATGAACTGGCTAAAAGTTCCGTAAACACAGCAATTCTTTCGGCGCTGATAGCCCAGGAGCTTAAGCTGCCCAATCAAAAAATTAACAACATTGTTATAGGAGCGCTGCTCCATGATATTGGTATGCTCAGGCTCTCCAAGGGAATAACGGAAAAAAAAGGCGGACTTTCGGATGCCGAGCTTGAGCAGATTAAAAGCCATCCTCTGCACACATCTAAAATTGTAAACAAAGAATTATTGGGACCGCGGGAGGTAAATTTAATCGCTCTGCAGCACCATGAACGATGGGATGGCAACGGTTATCCTGATAAACTTTCAGGTCAGGCTATTGATATTGGAGCCAGAGTTGTTTCTGTCGCCGATGCGTTTGAAGCTATGGTCAGCAAAAAATCCTACCGGAATTCAATAGTTGGCTATCAGGCTGTGAAGAATCTGCTTGCCGATAACGCCCGCCGTTTTGATCCGGCGGTAATAATTGCCTTTACCAAAATTATCGGGATTTATCCCATTGGTTCGATTGTGCGGCTTAATAATACCTCCATCGCCAGAGTAATTAAATTACATACTGAAGCTCCTCTGCGCCCTGTTGTTCAAATGCTTATGGATGAAAACGGCAAAGTTCTCAGCTCCAGGGATGTGCAAACAATAGATTTATTAATTGTAAAAACACTTTTTATCAAGAATGCCATAGATCCTGTTGAATTTAATGTTTCAAATGCATAATATTCCTCAAAATGACATTCCGCCGAATGATATTCCTCAGAAAAGCGAAAGATTTATCCGTGGCAGAAAAGGAGAAGATCAGGCTACAGCTTCTCTTACGGCTTCCGGTTTTGAAATTATTGCAAGAAATTTTCGTTCAAAATTCGGCGAAATTGATATAATCGCCGTGGAAAAACAGCTTCAAATAATAGTTTTTTTTGAAGTAAAAGCCTGGTCGGTTTTCGGCATTGAAAATCTTCAATACAGCCTTGACTTAAGGAAACAGCGGAAAATAATTAAAACCGCTAAGTATTTTCTGTCAGAAAATCGAGAATATAATAAGATGGGAATTAGGTTTGATGTCATTTTTGTAAAAGACAATAAGGTATTTAATGAATGGCAGGAGGCTGACGGATACCGGATTACCCATCTTGAATCTGCCTTCACGGAGCGTGTATTATGATAGAACATGCTTCGAATTCCGGAAGACTGGAATTATTGCAGCGGCGCATTGATGAAGAGGAATACCTCAGCGCCGCAATACAAAGACTGGCTCTTGTACTGAGCAATGAACTCATGCAGGTTACCAAAGAAGGCGGATGCCATGAGCGGCAGCGGAAAAAGCGGAAGTAATCGCAGAAATCGCCATCGTTTTTCTGGACGCAGAGACGATGGTTATAAACACGACAAGAAGCATAACGAAAATCCCGTTTCTGATACGAAATTTGAAAAAAACAAGCAGGACAAATCCGAGAGGCTTTTATGGACAGCTCCTGCTCTTCCAGCCAATCCGATTACAACCCCTGATTGCCCGTGGTGCGGAAAAAAAATCAATGATATTGCTTCGGCAATTACGGATAAAGAAACGGGTCTTCCTGTGCATTTTGACTGTGTGCTTTCAAGAATTAACGGAATGGAAAAGCTTGATAGCAATGACTGCGTTTGCTATATAGGCGGCGGACGTTTTGGAGTAATCCATTATAATAATCCTCCTGACACAAGGGATTTTTCCATAAAAAAAATCCTTGAATGGGAAGCAAAAGACAGTGTCAATGAATGGCGCAGACCCATAAGTGAATATTTTTCGATAACCTGATGGCTGATTGCTTTGCTGAAGTAACCAGCTCAGACATAGATGGGTATCTAGATAAATATTATGTGATCGTCTGTAAACTAAGGAATTCCAGAGTAAAGGCGAAACAAGCTGCCGTTCTTGAAATGATTTTTTCACAGTTTGATAATGAAATTCTGGCAATAATTAATGGACCGCTTGGAGATATAAAAGGAATTATTTCCTTTTTTTGCCCGAAAAAGAATCTTGATCTGTTTAAGGAAAAACTTTTCGGCATCGGTTATTGCCGTAAATTTTATCTGCTGGATTTTGAAAATGAGACAGGCAATAACCAGACAGACCTGAAATCCATTAATCCGCTTGTCTGGAAGAAAAGACACTTTTCCGTTAAGGATTTTTTTTGTCAGGATAACAGAATTTATGAAGAGCAGTCCCCGCACAGGAGACAATTCAAAATTACAGGAAGTGACGGCATTGTTAAAACTGTTTTTGGCTATAGAGGGGACGGGAGCGATATCGGAAGGAGGTCGCTGCCTGTAGAAGACGCGCGCTGCATGGTTAACTTATCAATACCATGCAGAAATAAAAGAGCCCTGGATCCTTTTGTGGGAGCCGGCGGAATTGTTTATGAATTTAAATATATTGTTCACAGCGGAAAAATAACAAGTATTGATATGGATTATGTTTTAAAACCCGGGCTTGAATTTTTAGGAGCGGATCATTATGTAATGAACGCCGCGGATATGTCTTTTCCGCCTGATAGTTTTGATTCTGTTGTAACAGAAACGCCGTTTTCAGAAAATGCGGCGGATGATATAGCTGAAGTATTTAAAAAGGTTAACGCCTGTATTTCAAAGGACGGGTTTCTTGTAATTATGTGCGGCAAAAATCAAGCAGAAAAAATTTTTAATATTACCGGTCTTGAAAATTATCTGTTATTTACACAGGATATTGATCGCAAGGGGACAGATGTTGTTATCAGCGTTTGGTGCAGAAACAGGCTCTTTTTTAATTATATGGAAAATACTATTAAAGCCCTAAAAAAAATATATTAAAAAGGCAGATACTGACCGCAGCCTTGTAAAGATTCTTTCAAGACTGCGCGGTCAGGTTTTACCTTGCGTACTCTGTAATACGCGTTTCCCGAATCATTGTTACCTTGATGCGGCCCGGGTAACGAAGATCGTTTTCTATTTTTTTGGCAATTTCCTTTGCCAGTTCCCTTGTCTGCTCATCGTTAACCGATTCATTGTTTACCATGATGCGCAGCTCGCGACCTGCCTGAATGGCGAAAGATTTGTCTACACCGTTAAAACCTGTTGCGATATTTTCCAGGTTTTCCAAGCGCTTCATGTAGTTATCGAGAGTTTCCTTGCGCGCTCCGGGGCGGGCTGCGGAAATAGCGTCGGCAATTTGAACAATTACAGCTTCAAGGCAGGACGGTTCGATATCGTTGTGGTGGCTGCCTATCGCATTAATTATCCGCGGGTCTTCGCCCATCTTGCGCGCCATGTCCATGCCGATTTCCGCGTGGTTAAGATCAGAATCTGAATCCACGCCTTTGCCGATATCGTGTAACAAAGCAGCCCGCTTTGTTATCTCGCGGTTACAGCCGACTTCGGCTGCGAGCATTCCGGCTATTACCGCCACTTCTCTTGAATGGTGAAGTACATTCTGCCCGTAACTGGTGCGGAAATAAAGCCGCCCGAGAGCGCGGACAGCATCCTGTTTAAAGTTATGAATACCCATGTCAAAGAGGACTTTTTCGCCTTCTTCAAATATTTTCTGGGATATGTCTTTGCTTACTTTGATGACAATTTCTTCGATTCTGGCAGGGTGAATGCGCCCGTCCAGAATAAGCCTCTCCAGCGCGATTTTGGCAATTTCCCGCCTGACAGGATCAAAACACGATATAACAACCGCTTCCGGCGTATCGTCAATGATGATGTCCGCGCCTGTCAAAGTTTCCAGCGTACGGATATTCCGTCCTTCTCTGCCTATAATCCTTCCCTTCATTTCATCATTTGGCAGAGTGACAGTAGTTACCGTTATATCGCCTGTAACATCAGTCGCCAGCCGCTGAATCGTGGATACAAGAATGTCACGGGCTCTTTTTTCTCCTGCCAGATTAGCTTCCTGCTCAATCTTGTTTATCAGCGTTTGAGCGTCATGTTTTGCCTCATTTTCCAGATCATGAATAATAAGAGCTTTCGCTTCCTCGGTTGTTAATCCCGAAATGCGTTCAAGCTCCGACCTGTAGCGCTGTTCCTCAAGAGAAAGCGTTTTTTCACGCTGTTGAAAAGATTTTTCCTTTTCTGTAAATAATTGTTCAGTCCGTTCAATCTGAGCGGTCTTTTTATCTATTGCTTCTTCTTTTTGTACAACACGGCGCTCATACCGCTGTAACTCAGCCCTTCGCTCCCGAGTCTCCCTTTCCTGCTGGTTCCGTTCACGGATTACTTGTTCTTTTGCTTCAAGAAGTATTTCCTTCTTTTTAGCCTCAGCTTCCTTAATTGCATCATGTTTTATACGTTCAGCAAACTGCTCCGATGACGTAAGTTGATATCTGGCATAAAGCCATCTTATAATCCAGCCAAAGAATAACCCGGCAAGTAAGGCAAGAAGGCAGCCAATCCAGAGTTCAAAACTCATTGCTTCACCCCTTACCGAATATAATTCAAATACACATAAGAATACAATAAATGCAATGAGGTGTCAAGCGAAGTTATTATTTGGTAATTAATTAAAAGATACGGTATTAATCCCTTACGCGCAGACAGCTCGATTTACATTTTAAAGTCGCTGCCCAGATACACCTTCCGTACCATTTCGTTGTTCAAAATCTCATCACGGCCGCCCCGCGCGAAGATGCTGCCGTCCGCTATTATAAAAGCCTCGTTTGTTATCTCCAGGGTATCGCGGACATTATGGTCAGTTATCAGAATGCCGATGCCTTTGTCGGCGAGCTGGCGTATGATCTGCTTAATGTCAAAAACCGCGATAGGGTCTATTCCGGCGAATGGCTCGTCCAAAAGCAGGAATTTCGGTTCTGTAGCAAGAGCTCTGGCAATTTCCGTTCGCCGCCGTTCGCCGCCTGATAAAGTGTATCCAAACTGGGAGCGTAAGCGCTCAATGCCGAATTCATTTAACAGGCTTTCCAGCTTTTCCGTCTTTTGATCTTTTGTAATGTCTTTCCGGCTTTCCAAAATCGCCCATATATTTTGTTCAACAGTTAATTTTCTGAAAATGGACGCTTCCTGGGGAAGATAGGCGATTCCCATTCGAGCGCGCCTGAACATTTGTTTTTGAGTGATATCTATTTCGTCCAGCGAGACTATTCCTTCGGTAGGGGTATAAAAACCTACAATCATGTAGAAAGTCGTTGTTTTACCCGCTCCGTTCGGTCCCAATAAACCGGCTACTTCGCCGTTTTGCATTGTAAAACTTATGCCTTTAACAACTTCCTTTTTGCCGAATTTTTTATGTAAATTGGAAACTCCCAATGTGTGAATATTTTCATTCTGAATATTTTCTTTTTTTGTCAATTTGTTATTGTCCCTGTAACAGAACCTTCCATAGTAACGTCATCTGTATCTAAATCTACCCTTATTTTGTCCGCGCGGAATTCATCGTCTTTTTTGAAAACTACAGGGAAACCTGTTAAATCCAGCATTTTTTCACGCCGGTTATAAACTGCGTGTTCCGAGCGGCAGACCATGTCGTCTTTGAATAAGCGCACAGATATCTGAAAAACCGTAATTTCATTTTTATCGTCATATTCAATAAAGCGGGATCTCGCTACAATTTCGTTTTCCCTGTCTTCAAGGGTTGAATTGCCCTCCAGCCGCGCGATCTTCTGCTGGCGGTCGTAACGCAGTCTGTCTGTATTAAACAGAATATTTTTATCTTCTTCAAAACCCCAGACATTACCGATGCAGTCAATAAACTGGTTGTCATCTCCGTGTATTTCTATTCTGTCCGCCTTCAGCAGTATGCTGTCTGACTTTACCTCAGCGCTTCCGGTTAATATGGTTATTTCCCGTCCAAGCGCTCTTGAACCGGACATCCTTTCCGCCTTGAACGAAAAAGTATCGGAAGCCCCCGCCTGATAAATAAGCGCCATGAGCAAAACTGCTGCAAATGATAAACGGGATAAAAACATTCCTTATTCATCCCCTTCATCATATATGTACGTGCCTCTTACGTTACCCAAAAATTCCCATGAACGGCTGCGGGTATTGCCGTGAAGACCCATTCCTGAAAAGCTTGTGCCGTTATCCCTGTAAACAAAGACTTCATAGCTTTCTCCTGATGTAATGGTTTTTGGTTCGTCTCTCCATTCAAGCTGATATGTTTCCAGTATGATATCTTCTGTAAGCACCTCGATTCTGACATTACTGTCCATGAAAATATCCCCGGAATCTATTTCTATTACGGCATTTCCTGTGCTTCCCAAAACATTTACTTCCGCGCCGCGTTCGCCATATTGTTCAAATGTAACATTTTGCATTTTTACAACGCTTTGTTTTTCGTAACGTTCAACGCGTTCTGCATGGAGCCGCGCTAACGGGTCTGCGGATCTGACCCGTACATAATCCACATTTTCCATGATCAGATCGGGCAGCCCATCGTCAGAAGACTCATTATCGCCGTAATCAAAGGTACACCCTGAGAAAAGAATTATTATGCAGAAAAGACATATTACAGTGATCTTCATTTGTCCTTTTCCTGCCTCCGTTTAATCTATGTTATTGAATCTGCCTGAACAGGATATTTATGTTTTCCAGATGCCGGATTCATTTCCCTTTGGGCAGCGGTTACAAAATCCCTGAATAAAGGAGAAGCTGCCATTGGTTTTGATTTATACTCAGGATGGAACTGTACTCCTACGCCCCACGGATGGCTGTGATCGCCTGTTTGCGGCCATTCAACGCATTCAACCAAACTGCCGTCAGGAGTAAACGCGGCAAGTTTCAGTCCGGAGGATGCCATCTCATTCCTGTACTGGTTTGAAAATTCATAACGATGCCTGTGCCGCTCCCATATTCGTTTTTCGCCGTAGGCTGCGAGGATATGGGTTCCGTCTTCAATAACGGTTTCATTTGTTCCCAGCCGCATTGTTCCTCCGTAATTTTGAATATTAATCTGTTCCTGCAGAAGGCTCACAACCGGATACTTTGAATCAGGGTTAAATTCTGTGGAATCCGAATTATTCCATTTTAGCACATTACGGCTCCATTCAATTACCATTATATGCATACCAAGGCAAATTCCAAGATACGGAATTTTATTTACTCTTGCCCATGAAGCGGCTTTAAGCATTCCTTTTGCTCCGCGCTGACCGAAACCGCCCGGAATCAAGATGCCGTGTACGCCGCCTTCAGGTCCGTTTTTTCCCAGGATATTATCAATATTTTCGGATTCTTCCAGAACGGAAGAATCGATTTTTACGAGCTCAATTTCCGCGCCGCATTCCAGGCTTGCATGGAACAGCGCTTCGTAAAGGGATGAGTATGTGTCGTGCATTTCCATGTATTTCCCGATAATGCCGATGCGTACTTTTTCATGCCGCGCGGAAAAACGATCCATCATCATATTCCACGGACTCATGTCCGCATGACGGCTTTCCACTCCCATTTTCCGCAGGATTACCTGATCCAGTTTTTGTTCAAAGAAAATAAGGGGTATCTGATAAATGGTTGTATCTATGGTGGGCGAAGTAAATACAGCGTCTATATCGACATTTGTAAATTGCGCAATTTTTCTGCATGTCGGCTCATCAAGCATAACTGGCGAACGGCAGATCAATATATCCGGCTGAATCCCCGTTTCCAGCATTGTTTTCACCGAATGCTGGGTGGGTTTTGTTTTCAGCTCCCCGCAGGATACTTCCGGGATTAATGTTAAATGCACCGAAATAGCGTTGTTTCTGCCCTGTTCCTGGATCATCTGCCGCGCGACTTCAAGGAACGGGATGGATTCAATATCTCCAACCGTTCCGCCTATCTCAATGATTACGATGTCAGTATCGCTTTCTTCTTTTGAAACGGCAAGGATACGGCTTTTTATCTCATCTGTAATATGGGGTATTACCTGTACGCATTTTCCAAGATATTTTCCCTCGCGTTCTTTACGGATAACAGACTGATAAACCTGCCCTGTTGTTATTGAATTCGCCTGGGTCAGGCGTCCTTTTGTAAATCTTGCGTAATTTCCCAAATCAAGATCGGTTTCCGCTCCGTCATCGGTAACATAGACTTCTCCATGCTGATAAGGGCTCATTGTTCCGGCATCGACATTAATGTACGGATCGCATTTTACCATGCGGACATTTAACCCTCTGCTTTCCAGTAATGCTCCTATGGATGAAGCTGCGACACCCTTGCCTAAGCTGGAACAAACACCGCCTGAGACAAAAATAAACTTGTTCATGTAATATAATTATTATGATTTTTTATGGGAGATTCAAGTGCTGGGTTATATCACGGAGATGTCATTTGTATAAGACAGGACGCTAGCTTTGCTTCTTCTCCGTCTGACAGCTCCCCGGGAAGAATTATAGGCTGAGACGGGTTTGGCGGCAGCAGAAAACCTTTTTCAAGGAAATGACAGAATAAAGTCCCCCATTCTTTTGCGTTTGTTTCTTTTTTCAGGCTTAGGTAAATGCCTTTTCTTTCCCAGATGCTGTTTTTTAACGCTTTAAATACCCTGGGAAATTTTGGTTTTCCCCGTTCTGGTGAAGCAAGAAGATCGTATATTCCACGCGCTGCCATTGCAAGAAGGATTGGCGAAAGATTTTCACTTACCTGTAAAGATTCTAGCTGCGTTTCGGATTTTGCCGCCGCGATACATAAACCAAAGGGAAGTTCATTACGCCAGGCTTGAATGCCGGGCAGCGCCGGAATGAATACCCCTTCTTTATGGTCTGTTTCAAAAGGAGATTCAGGGTTTGTAAAAGGCCGCCAGATTTTTGCGTCCTTGGACTTGAAAAGTAAAATAAGTTCTTCAGGCGGCGATGAGTAGAGTCTGAAATTATGCTGCGGAAAAAGTTTTAAAAGAGCTTTTTTTAAACGTTCTTCCGTAAAGTGCGGAAATGGAGCGTACAAGCCGCGGCTTGCAGTGTTTTTAAGTTCACGTAGCATATTAGGAGGCGTGTGTCCGAGTATTGCCGCGCCGCCGTTCAGCCAGAGATCGATCAAGCGCCTGCCGTTTGCGGTATACAGACGGAATCCCCTTGCGCGAAGGACAATCGGGACTTGTTTTAGAAGAATTAAATCATTTTGATTTTCGTCAGATGACATTAATAACTTTCTTCCTCCATCTTTTCAAAAGCTCTGCCCTGAATTTCGCTTAAAAAGCGCGTTTCCTTTCCGTTGTCAAACCTGACTCTTACAACAGGACCGTCATCGCTGTCTCTTACTTCCATGACAGCTCCGTAACCGTAATTTTCATGGAATAAACGCTGTCCCCGCCGCCAGCCTGCGCGTGTTTCAACTTCGCTTGTTTTAGCGCTGTTCTGAAAAATAAAAGGATTGAAACTTCTTGAAGGAACGGCGGTGCGGTTTATGGATACACGGTCGTCTGTTTCCAGCCATGTTCTGTCGATTTCGCGTAAAAATAAAGACGGCTGTGAAATTTGAGTCCTTCCGTACATCCGCCGTTCTGCGCATGTCGTCAGATACAGCTCATCCATCGCCCTTGTAGCTCCCACATAAAAAAGCCTGCGTTCCTCTTCAAGTTCATCGCCTTTTTTATCTTCTCTAGGGAAGACGCCCTGTTCAAGTCCTGTCATTATAACATGTTTGAATTCCAGTCCCTTGGTATTGTGAAAAGTAATAAGCGTTACCGCGTTCTGCAGGCTGTCTGAATTTACGTCGCTGCTCATCGAACGATCAAGTTCTATGTTTTCCAGAAAATCCAAAAGTCCTTCATGGCTCTGCGGATAATCGCTTGCGGCATTCACAAGTTCCTGTAAATTGCCCAGTCTGCTGTTTCCCGTAATTTCATCTTCCGCTTTATGATAATCTGAAATTCCAGAATTATCCGTAATTTGCTTAACGCAGACAGAAAGCCCTTCGCTTGATATTAATTCCTCATTCTTTTTTACAGATTTATTTTTTTTCGGTTTCGATTTTTTCTCAAGGTAGGTTTTCTGTAAAGGGGCGGAAGGAGAATTTCCTGATGCGCTGTCAAGCAGCTCTTTGGCATCGTTTATCACTTTAATAAAATCGTCAAGACCTTTTTTGGCTTTTTGGGAAAGTCCGAGCTTTCCGCATGCGCTAAAAAAATCGATTCCTTCAGTTACCGCTTCTTCAACAATTTTATCTATTGTTACAGGTCCTGCGCCTCTTGCAGGCTTGTTTACCATCCTGCGGAACGCAACCTCATCGCGGGGATTAACAAGTAAAGCAAGAAGCGAAAGAGCGTCCTTTATTTCTTCCCTCTCATAAAATTTCAGCGATCCTACAACGCGGTAGGGTATTCCCATTTTTAAGAACAATGTTTCAAACGCAAGGGATTGCGCATTGGTACGGTAGAGTACCGCCCAATCAGACCATGAAGAATGTTTTTCTTTTACAGAGCTTTTAATTTTTTCCGCGCAAAATGCGGCTTCTTCATCCTGATTTTTCAGACAGGCAAGAACAGGCTTTTGACCGTTCCCTTTTTCGGCGCGCAGGGTCTTTCCAAGCCGCCCGTGATTATAATCCACAACTGAAGTTGCCGCTTTTAAAATCGGATCTGTAGAACGGTAATTTTGTTCAAGGCGGATAATATCCGCATTTTGAAAACGTTCGGGAAATTCAAGAATATTTTTCACTTCCGCGCCGCGGAAACGGTAAATGGACTGATCATCATCGCCTACAACGCATACATAGGTATCAGCGCCGCACAGTTCTTTTAGCAGATGAAACTGCGCGACATTTGCATCCTGATATTCATCTACCATGATCGCCTTGAAGCGATCCCTGAAACGCTCCGCGACCTCAGGCTGCGTACGGAGAATCTCAACAGGTTTTTTGATTAAATCCCCAAAATCCACATTGCCTATCTGCGCCATCCGCTCTTCATAATGTTTATATATTTCACGGAAATTTTTCCTGCTGTCGATTATCGAAAGTTTAGGATCAAAAGGAGAAAGAAAATAATCTTTTGCGCGGGAAATATTGTGCGCGCATTGTTTAACATCAGCTTTTGGCGAATTTTCCATGATGGCTGAAAGAAGCGAAATAACATCATCGTCATCGTAAATGACAAATGAAGAATCAAGCCCTGCCAGTTTTCCGTTGCGCCGTAAAAACCACGCTCCGAAGGAGTGGAACGTTCTCAGCATCGCTCCTTCCGCGCGGGGATCGATTTTTCTGGCGCGTTCCGTCATTTCCCTTGCAGCCTTGTTGGTAAAGGTCACTGCCAGAATCGATCTTGGATCCAGTCCCTGCTCTCCGATTAACCACGCGATTTTTGTTGTGATTACCCTGGTTTTTCCGGAACCTGCGCCTGCAAGTATCAGTAATGGTTTTCCTGTGTGCAGGACAGCCCTTTTCTGTTCGCTGTTGAGCATTTCAAGATACTCAGGATGCGATTCGCTCATTTTTAATTGTAACAAAAAAAAGCAACTACAGCCACTGTTCGAAAGATAATCAATAGCGTTTTTTTTTAATATATGCTACGTTCAACCCCGGAGGAATTAATAAATGAATTTTAAACAGGGATTGCGCGCTTTGTTTGCGGCGATTGCAATTCAACTAACGCTTGGAGTTGCCTATATATGGAGCGTTTTCCAGACAGGAATAGCAGACAGCCTTTTTAAGGGCGATAATGCCGCCGCAGGGCTTACTTTTTCGCTCCTGCTCGCCACATTGACTATCGGAAGCGTAATAGGCGGGAAGCTGGCGGTTAAGTATTCAACGCGTATTGTCGTATTTACAGGCGGCGTTATTTTATGCGCAGGGTTTTTTTTGGCTTCATTTGTGACATCTGATAATCCGCATCTGTTATGGATTACCTACGGCATGATGGGCGGCGCCGGCATGGGTTTTACCTATTCCACCACCATTGCGTGCGCGCAGAAATGGTACCCGCATAAAAAGGGATTTGTTACGGGAATAATTGTGTCCGCGCTCGGTTTCGGCGGAGTTGTTTTTACTCCTTTAGTTGAAAAATCCATTTTGGTTTTCGGAGGAGCGGGAGCAGGAGAGCTGAAAACATTTATGGTTTTAAGCGTAATTTTTCTTATAGTATGCTCCGCAGGAAGCTTTTTTCTGAAAAATCCTCCTGACGGTTACATGGCGGGTAACGCTTCTTCCAATGTGGCGGCAATAAAGAAGGCGGCGGATTTTTCGCCTTCCGAAATGATTAAAACCGCTAAATTTTACCTTCTGACATTTTCTTTTATGCTCGCCTGCATGGGAGGGCTTATGATGATTGGCTTTGCAAAACCGATAGCGGTTGCGAAAGGACTTGAAACAACCGCGACAATCGGCGTTCTTGCAATTTCAATGTTTAACTCAATAGGGCGGCTTGTATGGGGCATGGTTTCGGATAAAATCGGAAGAAAAAACACCATTATCATTCTGCTTTCAGGGACAGCAGTTCTTTCCCTTTTTGTAAATGCCGCGGAAGGTTTCTGGATTTATGTTTTAATCGCGCTTATCGGTTTATTTTACGGCGGGTTTTTAAGCAATTATCCTTCATTAACCGCGGATCTTTTCGGCGCAAAACACATGTCTACAAACTACGGAATTGTGCTTTTGGGTTTCGGCGCGGGAGCGGTTATTTCATCTCAGATCGCAGGTTATTACAGAAATATTGCCGTAAATGACATTAATCTTATGTTTCCGGCATTTGTTATCGCGTCATGCTGCGCAGTCGCAGGTATCGGCATGATGCTGATTTTGAGGATGATTAGAATACGTGAAAGAAAAAAAGCTGTGTAATGCTGCGCTGCTGTTTCTTGCGAAAAGAAAAAAAATTGCATAATAATAAAGAGCATGTGAACCTATGGTTCGGTTCACATGGAAATAACCGCCGCTACGGAAAAAAATTAATTTTTCCCAATGGCGGTTGTCTCCTTGAAAATTGGATAAATAAGACCTCTCGCCAAGACGCGAAGTACGCCAAGATCGCCAAGGAAGAATAAAGAAGAAGAATTAAACCACGGAGGACACAGAGTTGTTGTTCGAAAGCTCCTCTTCTTCCTCAGTGATACTCAGGCAAAAATGATGACTGTCACCTATGAGTGTCCTCTATATTACTACATTTATTGATACAATATTTACAGCCGCTGTTACATTCTCGTTTGGATTAATTTCAGGGCTTGTCACAGCCTTCCTGACATGGGTACTGGGTTTTATAGGAACAATATACGATCCTTCTCCTTTTTTAGTTTGCAGTGTTGCGGAAGATGTTTACAAGGCAGGTATTCAGCAAAATCTTTTTCCTGTTCCGATAATGAATATTCTTTCACGTATTCCTGTTAATCTTGTAGACAGATTTATCGTAATTTTCGGCGGATATTTTATTTCGCTGTTTGTTTCCCAAAAGATTATTCGCCGCTTCTGTCTTGTTACTTAGCGGACAGCTTTTTTTTTCTTAATCCCGCAGACGCAAGCAATTCTGAAATACCGGCGCTTTTGAATTTTTGCGCAGACATAATGACAAGTTTCCCGCATGTTCTGGCGTCATCAAGAGCGTTATGCGCATCGTAAACAATTTTGAAATGCTTTGCAAGGGCTGTAAGCGCATGGGATTTCAATCCCGGCCATGCGCGGCGCACAAGATCGCAGGTGCAGAAATACGGCAAGGCGGGAATTTCAAGTTTGTACCATGAAAGAACCGCTTTGAGTACGCCCATATCGAAAGACGCGAAATGCGCAGCTAACGGAAAATCGCCGATGAAGGGTTTTAGCCCGCTGTCCCATATTTCATTGAATTTCGGCGCATCACGGACATCGTCGGATGTAAGCCCGTGAATCTTTGTGAAATCGTGGCGGACATAAAGTTCAGGCGGTCTTATTAGCGAGTAAAAAACGTCAGCTTCTTTTCCGTCCATATATTTTACAAGTCCGACAGAACAGGCGCTTTCCTGCGAGTGATTTGCTGTCTCAAAATCTATGGTTACAAAATTCATTCTTTTTAATTTATTATAACATAATTTATTATGACAGCACCTGCACTTCCAAATCAAATCCTCTGCGTGCGGTTACCCTGCAAGGAACTAATGTTCCCGGCTGCGGATTTTTGTTTTTTCCTCTGCCGGCAATAACCGCCGCGCCGTCAATTTCCGGGGCGTGGCAGTATAACCGCCCCAGCCAGATAGTATCATCTGAGGAGCTGTCTGAAGGATCGATTTGTTCCTCAATTAATACATCCAGTTTTTGTCCTATAAAGCGATCCATGTTTTTTTCTGTAATGGGGATTTGTTTTTCTTCTATATTTTTTTTTCGCACAGCCGCTGTTTTTTTCGGGACTTGTCCTTTCATTGAATATGCGTCCGTACCTTCTTCTCTGGAATACGCAAAACAGCCGACCCAGTCCAGCGCGGCTTTTTCCTGAAAATCGAGTAACGCCGCGAAATCTTCTTCCGTTTCTCCCGGAAAACCGGTTAAAAAAGTTGAACGAATAACAGAATGAGGCAGTCTTTCGCGGATGGTTTTGAGTAAACCAAGATTTTTTTCCGCGTTTCCCTGTCTGTTCATCGCGGTTAATATTTTTGCCGATGCGTGCTGAAACGGAATGTCAAAATACGGAAGAATGCGGGGATCTTTATCAATAATATCAAGAATTTGCAAAGGAAAATTATCGGGGTGAATATAAAGCAGGCGTACCCAAAAATTTCCTTCGAGAGAGGATACAGCGTTCAGCAGTTCGGGTAATTTTGAGGTTTGAACGTAATCTTTTCCGAAAGAGCCTGAATCCTGAGCCACAATGCAGAATTCTTTTATTCCGCGTTTTAATAAAACGCTGCACTCTTCCAGTATATCGGGAATTGTCCTGCTGCGCAGTTCTCCGCGAATCAGAGGAATTGCGCAGTAAGAGCAGCGGTTATTGCAGCCTTCGCTTATTTTTACATAAGCGGAACCGGGAAGCGAAAGAAGCGGTCTATCTCCCTGCGAAATTTTTTTCTTTGCGCTTTTTTTGATACCTGTTTTATCTTCTTCTTTTTCCCGCTCTCCGCCCTGCGCTGTTTTTAAAACAGCCTGCGTTATTTCCGTTATGTTTTCCGTTCCGAAAAAACCGTCAGCTTCGGTAAGGCTTAATGAGAGTTCCTGCTCATAACGCTGCGTAAGACAGCCTGCAAGAAGAATTTTTTTTTCAGGATAAATTTTTCGCCATCCGATAACAGCTTCGATGGATTCTTTTTTTGCGCTTTCAATAAAACCGCAGGAATTTACTATTATTATTTCCGCCGATTCCGCATCTTCGGCATTTTCCCATCCTGCTTTTTCAAGATGAGCCATCATGTTTTCCGCATCTACCTGATTTTTTACGCAGCCGAAAAGATCAAGAAAATACTTCCGCATTATGGACAGACTCTTTGTCAGCTTTCTAGCCGTAACATTACAAGACGGTATTGATTGTTATCATCCCTGACCCAGCGGATATCTATAACGACAATTTCCCCTGCGCTGCCGATCTCTATCGGGAAAATCCGCCCTCCGCCTATAACCTGAAATCTTGCCGCCTGCGCATTGGATGACCAGATTCGAACGCCGTTTTGCGCCTGGATATTAAGCTCGTCATTGCGCTGAAAATAACGCTGATTCCTTCCGCTGCGGTCCCGTTCATTGAGAATTTCCCACCGGAACATGCAAAATCCAAGAAAAGTTGTCTGAATTGTGAAAGGGTATGCGCTTACCGAAGCGGGGATAATTGTTGTGCTTACGGAATTTACCGTGCTTTGAATGATCTGCGCATTGTTATTTAATGCAGCAGCGTCAAATAATGCAACCGCGTCCATCAGATAAAAATAAAGAAGAACTCCCATCTCGGGGTTATTCTTCGCAAAATCAGCGACTGTTATGCGCAATTCAGGAATGCCGTCATTGTTGAGGTCTATGTTGGCTTCCTGGCTTAAATCAAGAATTACCGGACCTCCTGGACTGCGCAGCGTTACAGCTTCGCCGAGATTGAAAAGTTCCAGTTTATAGGTATTTGTATCAATATGAAATAAAATGGAGTCGTTTATGTAAAAACGCCTTTCCATTAAGTTGCCTTCCATTACGTATTCAACAGGAAGGCGTGGAGCATCCGTATCATGGACGGGTTTCAGATTTCTGTTTTGTAAAAAAAAGTAAGTACCGCCGCCTAAAGCGCCGAGAATGGCAAGTATTACTACGGCTGTAACTATTATTTTGGGGAGTTTTGACGGATGTTTAAGGAGCTGTTCTACAGGAACCGGCTGTTCCTGAATACGAAGCGCCCTATAAAGCGATATTACTTTTTGAACATCAAGCTCCAGATATGAACTGTAATTTTTTAAAAATCCGATAACATAAGGCTCGCCCGGGAAGACGGAGAAATTTTCCGATTCCAGCGCTTCAAGATAACGAATGGTAATATTTGTATCACGACTTACCTGATCAAGGCTAAGCCCTTTTTCATTGCGGGCAGATCTTAATTTTTCCCCGGGAGATTCCATCAAGTTTCTATCTCTCCTTAATCAGAATCCCTGAATAAAAAATTGTTATACATATTTGCGGAAGCGGGGGAGTCATAAATAAAACGCTGCTCAGGAATCCCCTGGTTTGTTCTGACATTTGTAAAATCAAAACGTACTTCTCCGTCTGCTATTGTGCGCCCTTCTATTCTGCGGATCAATCTTGTATCGGGATTAATATTTAATATTATTTCCCTGAAACCTTCGGCGACTGAATTTCTTGTAAGACGAAGCCTTACAACCCTTTCTGAGGAATTGCTGTCCAGCGGCTCAGGATTTGGTCCTGTAACAAACGAAGGTATGTAATTGCGCCTTAACATGATAAGCCCCTGTGCGCTTGCCATTCCCGCCGCCGAAGCGCCCGGTCTTCTGCTTTGGTTTATACTCTGGTTTAATGTTGCCCTGAACTCCGGCAGATATATCGTCAGTAATTCGCCGTTAAAAACAATAACCTGTTCCGCAGGACGGGTAAAATCAATCCTTAAAAAGGAGGGCGTTAGATGACTAATTGTTCCGGTCATGTCCTGATTGCCTGAGCGTATTGCGATATTAGCCTCATAATCTTTTATTAATCCGTATGTTTCAGATACCATTTCAAGGTATCTTCCCGCAGTAACAATTTCCTGTCCGAAAATAAAGCATAAATTCAATATAAACAATAAAAACAGGGAAATTGTTTTTTTAGGCAAAATAAAATTACTCTTCGCCATGTGATTATTCTAGATAAAATGTTTTTTTTTTGCAAGTGAGCTTTTTAATGCTTTTCAGATGCCGCTTTTTCAGGGCAAGTTGACAGTGCCCTTTTTTCGATGTTATTCTTGGCTTACAGGTCCAGTAGCTCAGGGGATAGAGCGGCCGCCTCCTAAGCGGCAGGTCGGCTGTTCGAGTCAGCCCTGGATCATTGCTAAAAAGCCTGTGGTTTTTTAGCTTCGATTTTTGCTTTGCGAAAATCGTGTTTTTATCAGGCAAGCCCGGAAAACTGCGGCCGTCGTATAACGGCATTACCCTAGCTTCCCAAGCTCGTGACGCGGGTTCGACTCCCGTCGGCCGCTTAGTATGTAAATCGTTGATACATACAATTAGCCTGACCAAAGATCGGAAGGCATATCACGTTTTAGCCATGAGTGACACTGAAAAGTGACATTTTACGGTAAAGGTTGGTATGCGTCCGAAGAATTCAAGAAAATCATTTACCCTATTTAAAAAAGAAACAAGGTCCGGGGCAATTTGGTATGTCCGCTTCTGGGATAAAACCGCACAGCGTTACACAGTTACACGATCTACAGGTGTCTATGTCGAAGGAAAAAGACAACGAAGATATGAAGCGGAATTGGCTGCTAGAGATATGCTGCCAAACATCACATTTAAAACAGCAGCCCCGGAAAAATCATTCACACGGTATGTATCTGACTTCTGGCTCCCTGATTCCCAATACGTCAGGGAATGCGCGTTAGTTAAGAAAAAGCCGTTATCCACGGACTATGTAACCATATGAATAGGGATAATTTCTCGGAGAAAGAGCTAAAAGAAATAGCCGTTGCTTTGGATTGTACATTTGAGGCAGTTTTTAAAATGAACGATACCGGAGAGGAAATATAGCAATAGCAGAAAAATGAGACTATAATTAAAAATGGACATAACATGGGATCCGGCAAAAAATGAAATCAACATAAACAGGCGGCATTTACCGTTGTCACTTGGCGGTCTGGTTCTTGATGATGAAATGCGTATTGAACGCCATGATGAAGAACACAGCACACCGGGACAAGACCGATGGCAAACAATCGGAATGGCTGGTAAAGTCCTGTTTATGGTCTATACAGAGGCTGGAGAAATACCGCATGTTATTTCAGTCCGTTTAGCGGACACAGAAGAAAAGAGGTTATATTATTGAGAACGTGATTTTCAGGCGGACGGCTGGTACAGGGTTAACCCAGGAAGAGCAGGCAATGCTGGAGAAAGCTGAAAAATACCCCATGGAATATGATGAGGATAGCCCTAAACTTGCACCGGAGCAATTAGCTGAATTTCGCCCGGTTCATTTTGACACCATGGAAGATCGTATGCGCGCTATGCAAAATCAAGAAACCTTCGCTCTTGCACAGTAGTTCCCTTGAAGAAATATAGCAACACACAACCTGTTTAATTCGTCTCGCAAACCAGTACATACGCAATATTGAGTGATACTAAAAGTGACATTTTTGGTACATTGCCTATATAATAACAGTTGATAAAATCTGATATAATGTGATACATATACCATGTAAAGCGTATTGTTTTATACCGATACACAAGATATAGCGTGATATGCCTTGAGCAAAGGAGCTTTTTGCTTCCCAAGCTCGTGACGCGGGTTCGACTCCCGTCGGCCGCTGAAAAATGGAGGAGTACCATGGAAAATTGGTACAATATGGACGCATCCGCTGTCATAAAAGAACAAAAGTCGGATGCGGGCAGAGGTTTAAGTCTGAATGAAGCTGAAAAACGAAAAGCTGAATTTGGACTTAATAAATTTTCAGAAAAAAAGAAAGAAAGCCTCTTCTCGCAGATAATCCGCCAGCTTAAGGATGTTGCTGTAATCATTCTGCTTTTGGCGGCTGCGCTTTCCTTCGCGCTGGAACTGCGCGAATTCTTTGCAGGTCATAGCGTCAGCTTTATAGAACCGGTTGTTATTCTTTCCATTGTTTTAATGAATGTGATTTTAGCTGTAACACAGGAGCGCGGCGCGGAAAGAGCGCTTGATGCTTTGGCTGTATTAAACAGCCCCAGTTGTTTTGTAATCAGGGACGGCAGCAAACAGGAGATTGATACGTCTTTGGTTGTCCCCGGAGACATTATTGTTCTAAAGACAGGTGATCTTGTTCCTGCGGACGCGCGCATTCTGGATTGCGAAAGTTTCGCTGTTGATGAAGCGTCGCTGACCGGCGAAAGCGAGCCGTCAGAAAAATCGCCTAACACACTGCTGCATGAAAACGCTCCTCTCGGAGATCGCCTGAACATGGTTTTTTCAGGATGCCTTGTCGTAAGCGGGTACGCCAAAGCGATAGTCACCGCGACAGGGATGAAAACTCAAATCGGAAAAATCGCAGGATACCTCAATTATACAAAAAAGAACAAAACGCCACTTCAACTGCGGCTTGATAAACTGGGAAAACTCATAAGCACTATCGCGCTTATTGCTGCGTTCACAATTTTTGTAATCGGGCTTATGCAGGGGCAGGAACTCTGGCACCTTATAATGCTTGCCGTAACTCTTGCAGTCGCAGCTGTTCCGGAAACTTTGGCGCTTATCGTTACATTGATGCTTACCCACGGCGTTAAAAAGATGGTCAGCAAAAATGCGCTTATCCGTAAACTGCAGGCAGTTGAAACACTGGGAAGCACTTCTGTTATTTGTTCCGATAAAACAGGAACTTTAACCCAGAACAAGATGACGATTAAAAGGCTTTGGACATACGGCGGTACGCCTGTCAGTGATGCCGAAGCGAATGCGCAGGAACATATCGATCTTATTAAAGGTTTTCTTTTGGCAAGCAATGTTACAATCGAGAAAAATCCATCGGGCGAAACAAAAATTATCGGCGACCCGACAGAGTCTGCGATTATGCGTCTTTCCATTGAAAAAAAACTGAAAAGGGAAGACCTTAACGCCGAATACGAAAAGGTCGCGGAAATTTCGTTTTCTTCCGCAAGAAAGATGATGACGACAATCTTAAAAAAACCGGACAGCGGTTACCTTGTTTTAACAAAAGGCGCTTTTGATAAAATTCCCTTTATTAAAAAAGATCAGAATTATATTAAAGAACTGGAAGATATACACAATTCCTTTGCGCAGGATGCCCTGCGCGTCATAACGCTTGCTTCAAAAGAAATTGATGTTCTGCCCGAAAAGGAAGAACTTGAAAAACTGGAAACGGATTTACACTTTAAGGGTTTTATCGGTTTGATTGATCCTCCTCGTCCTGAAGCCGCGGCTGCGATAAACCGCGCAAAAAAAGCCGGGGTTCGCACAATCATGATTACAGGAGATCACGCGGTAACTGCTGCGGCTATCGCAAGAGAACTTGGCATCATTGCCGCGAAGGAAGGCATTATCACGGGCGAAGAACTTTCAAAACTTTCCGACGAAGAATTTTTTGACAGCATCGAATTTTATTCTGTCTACGCGCGTGTGTCGCCGTCCGACAAAATCCGCATTGTGCAGGCATGGCAGGAAAAAGGCGCGGTTGTGTCCATGACAGGAGACGGTGTTAATGACGCGCCCGCTCTTAAAGCCGCGGATGTCGGCGTGAGCATGGGCATCAACGGGACAGAAGTTGCGAAAAGCGCGTCCGACATGGTTCTGACAGACGATAATTTTTCTACAATTGTTGAAGCTGTCAGCGAAGGACGAAAAGTTTTTGCCAATATCAAGAAACTTGTTTACTTCCTGATCGTATGCAATATTTCTGAAATTGTAATAATGATCTTCGGACAGGTCTCAGGGTGGGGCGTTCCTGTTACTCCCATCATGCTGTTAATTGTCAATGTTATAGCGGACGGCATTCCCGGGATGGCGCTTGCAAAAGAGCAGACAGATACCCGCATTATGGCAAGAAAACCAATCGACCGTAACGAAAGTTTTTTTGCAGGCGGTCTTATGGAAGTAATTATCCAGCAGACAGTGATGTGCAGTATTGTGGTGCTGGCAGCCTTTTATATCGGTAAATTTGTGTATTTACCTGGAAATCATATTCCGCCTGATGCTGTATTTAACCCTGATAATCAGCATGTATTTTTTCATAAACTGGGACAGACAATGGCGTTTCTTGTATTGGGCTGGACTTCGGTATTCCATATCTTTGTTGTCAGAAGCAGGGTTTCAATTTTTAAACGTTCGCTTGCGGATAACCCCCAGCTTCCGGTAAGCGCGTTATGTATGCTTTTTATGCTTGCAGGTATGGCTGCTATACCGCCTGTAGCGAACGCTTTGGGTTTTGTTGCAATGGATGGCATACATTGGCTGATTTGCATAGGGATTTCGATTTTGCCGCTTATGGTCGCAGAATACGGCAAGTTCTGGGATAATTATAAATACCACGAAGCTGAGAGACTTCGCGTTAAACAACAGCGGATTAATTAGGGGTAAATATGAAAGAGAATAATTCATGCAAATGTCCGTACAATTGTTCGCGTCACGGAGACTGTAAAGCATGTCAGGATTATCACAGTAAATCCGGCTCCCGCACAAACTGCGGGAAAACCGGAAATGAAAACAAACCCAGGAAGTAAATTAATTCCTGTGGAACTATAATCAGCCCAAAAGCTCCTTCGCTTTTTTTACCATGCTTGCGACATCAAGACCGTAGCGGTCTACAAGGTAATCCTGCGTGCCTACTTCGCCGAATTCGTCACGGATACCGATGCGCGCGAATTTGCAGCAGCTGCCGGCGCAGTTCTCCGCGAGTATTTCCGCGACTGCGCTGCCAAGACCGCTCATTATTTGCGCGTTCTCCGCAGAGATAATCGCGCGAACCTTTCCGGCTTGTTCCAGAATCGCGTCTTTATCAATCGGTTTTAACGTAAGCACGTCAAGCACGCCTGAGCTTATTCCGTCCTTTGCAAGTTCTTCGCATGCTTTTAACGACTGGTTCACCATGAGGCTTCCAAGCGCTATGAAGCAAACGTCCTTTCCTTCTTTTAATACTTTTGCCTGACCGAATTTGAATGTTTCGTTTTCTGGATACAGATACGGAACCGGTTTGCGCGGAATCCGCAGGTAGTGACAGCCGTATTCTTCAGCCATAAGGCGGACAAAAGCGGCGCATGACGCCGGATCTGACGGTTCAATCATTGTAAGTTTTGGAATAACTCTCATTAGTGCAAGCTCTTCAAAAGGCATGTGCGTGCCGCCGTTGAAAGCCGCTGTTACGCCCGGATCTGTGCCGATTAATTTTACGTTCAATTTCGCGTAATTCGCGGAAAGGAAAAATTGATCATATACCCGCCGGGAAGAAAAACATCCGAAACCGGATGCAAACGGGATTTTTCCCAGAGTGCTCAAGCCCGCCGCGATGCCGACCATATTCGCTTCAGCAATGCCGCAGTTAACAAACCGATCCGGATATGCTTTCTTGAAAACGCCCGTGTTTGTGCAGCTCATCAAGTCCGCTTCAAGGACTACAATATTTTTATTTTTTTCCGCAAGTGACATGATAGTGTCAACGTATGCCATTCGCATTTCTTTTTGATCAGCCATTTTTTATCTCCTTATCCCAATGCCGCAATGGCTTCTTTCGCCTTTTCCATGTCGAAAGCCATGCTGTGGTTTTTTTCTACACCTTCCGCAAAATTGCAGCCTTTTCCTTTTATTGTGTGCATTACAATCATGGAAGGTTTTTCCTTCTCCGCAAGCGCTTTTTCAATTGCGGCATCCAGAGCGGCAACGTCATGACCGTCGCATTCCTGTGTAAACCAGCCGAATTGTTCCCACTTTTTTGCAAGGTCGCCAAGGTCAAGAATGTCCTTTGTAAAGCCGTCAAGCTGCTGTTTGTTGTAATCGGTAAAGGCGATTAAGTTGGAAAGTTTATGAAAGCCTGCAAAAAGCGCGCCTTCCCAGACCTGCCCTTCCTGAGATTCTCCGTCACCGATGACTGTGTAAACAGTAGAAGTTTTTTTATCCATTTTTAAGCCGAGAGCGATGCCGATTGCGGCGGAAAAACCCTGTCCAAGAGAGCCTGTTGTCATGTCAATGCCAGGTGTTTTGTTGCGGTCGCAGTGGCTGGGAAGGCTTGTTCCGCCTTTGTTCAGCGTGGTAAGCCAGTCTTTCGGAAAAAATCCCTTTAACGCAAGGGTTGCGTATACCGCAGGTCCTGAATGCCCTTTGGACACCACCAGCTGATCCCGCTCTTCCCACCGCGGTTTTTGAGGATCAACTTTCATGCGGTGAAAATACAATAGAGCCAAAAGATCCACAATGGACATTGCCCCTCCGATATGACCTGTTCCCAGCGCCCCGATTTCTTCAATAGTCATTTTCCGGATTTCTTTTGCCTGATTTTTAAGAAAAATTTCGGTTTCTTTATCCATGTTTAATCTCCTAATATTAGAGCATTTTTCAAAACTTACCTTAGTTTTGGAACAAACTCATTTGTTATATTAACATTAATAAAATACGCTTGTCATTACTTTTTCTTTATAAAAGGGGAGTGACCCAGCATAACCTGCGCCAGCTCAATGTCTCCTGATGAAATGGCTGCGCGGATACGGCTGGAACTTATCGGCTGCGAGCCTTCCATTGTTTCAGGCACTATTTCAACAGGGATGCCGCGGAATGTAAAATAACTCCTTATTTCCTCCGCACTGGTGTCCAGTTTGTAACCGCAGCGGAATTTGCTTCCGGCGGCGAAAAATCCGACGCAGCCGTGTTTTATCAATATATCCAAAAAATCTGTACCGGGCATTTTTCTGAATGATTGTGAAAAATCAATGACAATAGTAACCTGAATCTTTAAGGCTTCGAATATATCCAGCCGTTCCTGAAAGCTTTGAATATTTTTTTCCTGTTCATTTTCCGCAGTTTTGTGATTCCGGCGGAAGGTAACTGCAACCGGAATAAAGTCAGGATTATACCCAACAACTTTTTTAAGCAGCGCCTGATGTCCAAGGTGTACTCCGTCGAAAACACCTACCGTCATGGAAGAAAATTTTCCCTTCTGCGGTAATCCGTTTTTAATAAACCGGCGCCAGTCAATCACCTGCATATTATTTTTTTATCATTTAGAGTCATTAATTAAAAGTATCTGTTTAAGTTTAGCTTTAAAAAGATCGTAGTCAGGAGCAAGTTTAACGGCTCTTTTTAAAAGGCGTACCGCTTGTTTAATATTGCCTTTAAGGTAGAAAGTAAGCCCCCATAAATAAAAAAGCGCAGGATCAGCTTCAGGCTGCGGTAAAACCGCGCGCCTTAACTTTTCAGCGGCGTCAAATTCAGCGGCGCTAAGATTATAGTCATCCATGCTGAAAGCCCATTTTCCCGCAAGGGCGCGCGCCTGCCAGTTTTTTTTGCCAAGCGCGGAAAGTTTTGGCATAATCGCTTCAAGTTCTTTTTTATTGTCCTGGTTCAGGAATATTTTCCCCGCTTCAATAAAAAAACTAAGGGCTTTTTCTTTATTTCCTGACATATCAAGAGCGTTAGCTGCATTTGCCGCATAAACGCCGGGATTGAAAACAATGCCATTGGTATCAATGCCATTTGCATCAATCCCGGCATCATTTTTTTCATTAAGCATACGGAAGGCGTTCTCCCATGATCCGGCTGATTTTTTATACTCTTTCAGTTCCCAATATGCACGGGCGAGAATCGTATGGTAACTTAAATCTTTTTCCAGGAAACTTGAATATTTTAACGCAAATTCTTTTAATTCGGCGAATTTGTTTAATTCGTTCAGGATTTTTATTTTTTCCGTATACGCCAGTTTTCCTTCGGGATATTTTTCCCATTGTTCAAGAAGCGAATCGATATATTTTTCCGCTTCTTCATATTGCCCAAGACCGAACGATATCCGCGCCGCCAGAAGAAGCTCCTTCCTTGTTCTTACTTCTGAGTATGAAATTGAAACGCCGCCGATAGCTTCATCCCTGCGCTTCCATGCTCTTTTAAGCTGATCCAGCGCTTTTGAATTTTTACCCATAACAGCGAAAGTTTCAGCAAGCCTGAGTCTGCTGGCTGCATTGATGTTTGAATCGCAAGTCCATTTTTTGTATTCTTCTTCCACTGTTTTTATCCGCGTATCCGCGGAAAAATAATCCAGATGGGATTTGCAGATATATTCGCCGCTTCCTGTTTCCATTGATTCGCCGTGTGTTTCGTTTTCGTTGTCTGTTTCTTCGTAAGAAGCCAATGCGAAACCCAGCCGTCCGCTTACTGCAGAATCGTCGCTGGTTTCCCCTGCCCATTTGCCGTTGATAATTAGAATAATATAAGTGCCGTAAGTAATGATTTTAAGCCTTATATCGGTTCCGTTGAAATCAGAAATTTCTGTCCATGCGATAAGAGCTTTGGGAGAGCCGTTTTTTACAGCGTCAAGGCGGAAATATCCTTTGCTGGAAACAAGAGCGAGATAATAGGAGTCTTGATCTATAATGCGGAATATGATACCTGTTGATACATAGGCGCTTGATTTTTCAATGCGGATTTTTGCTTCTATAACTTGATCGCTGTATTCAAGATTGGGTATTTCCACCCATGCGATGCAGTTTGTTTTTTTTACCCCTAGCATGAGCGAGCCGTTTGAAAGACAGGCGTCATAGGAAGATGTTGATTCAGTGATAAACGGAGATTTTTGTGTTTTTGAAAAATTCACAATCAGCCGGTTTTCGGTTTCCTGCCGCAAACTTGAAAAAAACCCGGAACGTATCTTGTTGGACAGCGCGTAAAGGAATCTTCCCGGAATGGCAAACATGATAAATATTAACTGTAAAAACAAAAAAAAGTCGATACTTTTCGGACGAATGGATTTATTTTTAATTCTATGCCTGCTTATTTTAATATCCAGCCCTTTTATAATAAATTTGATTAACAGCGGCAAAGCGGAGAAAAATGCCGAAGTAAAACAGATAAATTTATATATTTCTCCGCGTTTTGAAGAGATATTCGGCGCTGAAATGACTGAATCCCTTCTTAGGGAATTCAGGGAGAATAATGCCGATTTTCAAATTCAGCTGCTTAAAACGGATCAAAACGGAATTCAGCCTGATGTTTTGATTTTTGATGATGAAGACATTAATGTCCTTGCCGCAATGGGATCTCTTGCGGAGCTTAATGAATACACCCATTATGATTCAGGCGCACGGCAGCTTGCGATTCCTCTTGTCTCATTTATGGATTTGCTTTTTTACAACATTGAAATCCTTTCCGCCGCAGGTTTTGACCGTCCGCCCAGGACAAGGGAAGATTTCCTTAATTATGCAAGAACTGTATCAGGCGGGAACGCCGCCGCAGGAGCCGCAATCAGTTTAAGTCCAAGAGACAAACTGGCATTATCAAGGGATATTTTTTCATGGATTTGGGCATCGGGCGGGAATTTCTGGCTGAATGAGAATAAGCCGTCTCTTAATGCCGGAATGTCAGGTGATTTTTCTTTTTTAGGCAGCCTTTACGACGGAAGAGTTCTCGCTCCCGGAATTTTTGATATAACAGGAGAGCAGAGGCTTAAAGAATTCGAGCAGGGAAAAATCGCCATGATGATTGCATCCTCCCGCGTCATCCCGTATCTGAGGGAGAAGATGAAAGAGGGAACCTTTGACATAACTGCCATTCCAAGTTCGGCAGGGAGATATAACATCGGTCTTTCAAGCATTTATATAGGCATTAATGCGGAAAGCGAATATCCCGATAACGCATGGAGTTTTCTTGTATTTCTTGCGCAAAAAGCCCCAATGTTCTGTGAATTATTCAATGCAGTCCCCGGCGTTATTTCAGATATTATTCCCGGTAACTACGCAAGAGAAGATCCCTTTTATTCAAAGGCGTGGTATATTTTTGAATCCTCGAATATTGTCAAAAACTTTTCAGGAAAACCGGGAGCCGAAAAATACGAAAATATTTTTTTTCAGGAACTTCAGGTTTTTTTGAGAAGCAGCCGGTCGCCGCAGGATACAATCGCTGTTATCCAGCGCCGCTGGGATGAAACAGATCATTAACATCATCATTAAAACACCCTGATTTTTAGAAAACAATTATATTACTGTAACGGCGAAAAGGTTTGCAAAGCTTGACGTTTGCTGTACTTTAACTGCATTGGATTTCAATTTTTTAGACTTATATTCCCGCGAGATTTGAAAAAAAAAGTTGACGGCTTAAAATTTTGGATTTATGATTAGTCTACAATTGCCTGAAATCATATAATTTCCGGCAAAAACTTAAAAATTTTTCATGGAGGTGTTTTATGAAAAAGACTTTATTGTTGATTTTTGCGGGTTTACTGTTCTTTGCGGGAACCGCGTTCTCCCAGAGCACTCCTGTTACAGGTGAATTTGAAGCAATTACTGACGCAAGCGATGGCGGAAGTTCTACCGTAAAGATGGAAGAAACCACAAGAGACGGCATGAAAGCATGGCGGTTTACCGGAGAAGTTACCACTCAATTCCAATATGGTTTTGCAGGCTGGGAGTTAAAACCTGACGCGGCATCATTAACCCGCATGAGAGCTTTAAGAAATACTTCAACTGTTTCATTTAAAGTTCTCGGAGACGGTAAACGTTATACAGTTAAATTCCGTATGCCCCAGCGTATAATAACAGACTGGGCTCATCATGAATTTCATTTCAACACCAGAGCCGGCGAGGTTCAGGAAGTAACAGTACAGATACGCCAGTTTCAGCAGCCGGCATGGTCATCCAGTCCTGTGAACATGCAGATAAGACAGGTGGATGACATTTCCTGGCAGACCCATGAATCCTGGAGACCCGGAACCTTCGATATTACAGTTTGGGATATCAAGATAACTCCGTAAAGCCATTTAAAATCGTTCATCCCGGGTTTCCGCGTTCTGTGAAATGCGGAAATTCGGGATAAATAATGATACCTATCAACTGTTAAATAATGATTTAATTTTTTAAAACAGAGGCTGTCAGGGAAATGATAAATAAGATTTTTAACTTTAGAAAAATTGGCGTGTTTGTTGTTGTTATTGCTGTTTTGGCGCTTTTCTTTTTGGTCGCCGGCAGACAGGAATCCGATTTTTCGGAGAAATACGAAGGTTTCGATTTAACCGGAGCCAGCACCGGAAGGGAAAATATCTATCTTCGTTATATGGAACGTCATGAGGGTGTTCCCGCGGGGCGGCAGGATATCCCCATTGATATTTTTTCATGGACTTCCGCCGAGGGAGTTTCCATACTTGAAAATTTTCAAAATACAGCCAGGGTTTTGCGTACCGAAGAAGCAGGTTATGTAGAATATAAGGTCAATGTCGAAAGGGCTGGTCTTTATAATGTATATCTGGAATATTTTCCCGTTCAGTCGCGCGGTATCGCGATGGAACGGGCTTTTTATATAAACGGAACGATTCCTTTCCTCGGAGCGGACAGGCTTTCATTTCAGCGCATTTGGGGCAACGATGGAAGCAGCCGTTTTGATAATCAGGGCAACGAAATTCGTCCCCGTCAGATTGAACTTCCCCGCTGGGAAAACGCATGGTTCAGGGATTCTCTTGGTTATATAACAGAACCGTATTCGTTCTATTTTCAGGAAGGGGAAAATACCATAAGGCTTAGAGGCATAAATGAGCCGCTTGTAATCCGCGCTATGTCGTTGAAAGCTCCGGCTGAAACAAAACCCTATCGTGAATATCTCAAAGGGGTTAATCTCAGCCAGTTCAAAAATACGCGTAATAATTTCCTTTTAAAAATTCAGGGTGAAAGAGCCTCCCGCCGTTCCGATCCTTCGCTGTATCCGATTTATGATCGTTCTTCGGGCGCTACTGAACCTGCCAGCGTTGCAAGAATCCGCCTTAACATGATCGGCGGCAACAGCTGGCGTGTGGCAGGGCAGTGGATAGAATGGGATTTCGATGTACCTGAAGACGGGATGTACCGTATTACGGTTAAAGCACGGCAAAATTATAACCGCGGTTTTGTGTCAAACCGTATTGTTATGGTAAACGATGAACTTATTTGCCAGGAACTGTCGGCAGTGCCGTTTACCTATAATAACAAGTGGAGGCATACTACATTTAATGACGATTCTGGAGATATCTTTGTTCCCCTTCGCAGGGGCAGCAATACGCTGAGGCTTCAGGCGACGCTCGGCGGTATGGGAGAAATATTAAATGTAATGGAAGAAAGCGTTTACCGCCTGAATGCAATTTACCGTAAAATTCTTGTTCTGACAGGACCGGAACCGGATATCTTCCGCGATTACCGCATTGATATGGTATACCCGGAAGTTATTGAAGCTATGGAACTTGAAAGCAGGATACTCTACAAACTGGTAGATGATTTAACCCGTTATTCCGGCGAACGCAGCGCGCAGGCTGCCGTAACATTAACTCTTGCGCGTCAGCTTGAATTTTTTGTAAATCGTCCTGATAGAATTCCAAGAACGCTTGTAAATTTTAAATCCAATATAAGCTCTCTCGGCGACAGTATGCTCGCCCTTTCGCAATCCCAGCTTGATATTGATTATATCCTGATAAGCGCGGAAGAAGCGCCTTTGCCGCGCGTGAGGGAAAATTTCTTTGTTGTCGCTTCTCACGAAATACGTTCTTTTCTTGCGTCCTTTTTTGTCGATTACAATAATCTGGGTGACGTACACCGGGGCGCCGATGTTATAGAAGTCTGGATACTTGCAGGACGCGACCAAAGCACCATTCTGAAATCCATGATAGACGACACGTTTACTCCTTTAACCGGAATCAAGGTAAACGTTAAACTTGTAGCTGCGGATGCCGTTATGCCCGCAGTTGTTGCGCGTACAGGACCTGATGTCGCGCTGACAGTCCCGCAGGGTGATGTTATTAACTATGCTATCCGCAATGCGGTTGTGGATGTTTCCTCGCTTCCCGGTTTCAGAGCTGTGACAGACGAATTACACCCAAGCGTTATTGTTCCATTTAAATTTGAAGGCGGCGTATACGGTCTTCCCGAAACCCAGTACTTCCATGTAATGTACTACCGCAAAGATATTTTTGAAGAACTCGATATTCAGCTTCCCAATACATGGGATGATGTAATTAATATTCTCCCGATTATTCAGAAAAACAATATGAATGTCGGCGTTCCTTCGGTAGCGAATCCCTCCGCGCCTGATTTTTCCAACTTCCTTGCTCATCTGTTCCAGAGGGGCGGAACCCTTTTCAATGAAAATGGCTCCCGCGCTCTTCTTGACAGTGAAATCGCCATTGACGCATTCGATGTATACACAAAATTCTACACCCATTATAAAACCCCTGTTACTTATGATTTTGTAAACCGCTTCCGTACAGGTGAAATGCCGCTGGCTTTTGCCGATTACACATGGTTTAACACCCTTGAAGTTTTCGCGCCGGAACTCCGGGGTTTGTGGGGTTTTGCGATTATGCCCGGTCTTCAAAAAAATGACGGAACCATTGACCGTTCCATTTCAACCGGAACTCTCGCTTCAATGATATTTACCAATTCAAAGAGACCGGATTTAGCGTGGGAATTTTTAAGATGGTGGATTGGTTCTGAAACCCAGCTCAGGTTCGGGCGTGAACTTGAAAGTATTATGGGCGCCGCCGCGCGTTATCCTACGGCAAATTACCCCGCTTTCAGGCAGCTTGCGTGGGGCTCGGAACAAATGGCGGTTCTTGATGAACAGCGCGGATGGACAATTGGCGTACCTGAAGTGCCGGGCGGTTATTTTGTTAGCCGCCATATCACCAATGCAGTGCGCCGCATATTAAACGAAGGGCAGGATACCAGGGAAACATTGTTGGATTATACCATTACCATTAATGATGAGCTTCTTAAAAAACGTAAAGAATTTGGTCTTGATTAGGAGGAATAATGAGTTTTGTAAGATATATTGAAAAAAGAAAGGAAGCTGACGAAAGACAGGCAAAAGAAATATACAGGCACCGTATTTGTTATCTTTTTCTGACGCCTTACGCTATTGTTTTTATTCTTTTCTTTGTAGCGCCTCTTGTAATATCGGTTTTTTATAGTTTTACATACTTTAATATCCTTGAACCGCCGAAATTTATCGGTTTACGCAACTATATAAACCTTTTGCTGGCTGATGACGTATTTTTAATCGCGATGAAAAATACATTCATTATGGCGGCAGTCACAGGACCGATTGGTTATATCGCGGCGTTTTTGTTTGCATGGTTTATTAACGAACTTCCGCGTTATATTCGCGCGTTTGTAACTCTTGTTTTCTACGCGCCTTCAATTTCCGGCGGCGCTTTCATGATTTGGGCGCTTATCTTTTCGGGCGACGCTTACGGTTATATAAACGGCGTATTAATGAATCTTGGAATACTGGATCAGCCGCTTTTATGGCTGACAGATCCGAAGTACATGATGCCGGTTATGCTGATTGTCATTCTCTGGATGAGCCTCGGCGCAGGCTTCCTTGCCTTTATCGCGGGACTTTCTACCATAGACCCGACTCTCTATGAGGCAGGTCTTGTTGACGGCATCACAAACCGCTGGCAGGAACTTTGGTATATCACACTTCCCAATATGAAAGGCATGTTGATGTTCGGCGCTGTTATGGCGGTTACCCAGTCTTTTGGCGTAGCGGACGTTACCATTGTGCTTGCGGGATTCCCAAGTACGGATTATGCGGTTCATACCGTCGTAAACCACCTTATTGACTACGGCTCAATCCGTTTTGAAATGGGTTATGCTTCCGCTATAGCTACAATATTGTTTTTCACGATGATTATTTGCAACGCTGTCATTCAGAAAATGCTTAAAAGGGTAGGAACTTAAGAGGTAAATTATGAAAAAAACAAAAAAATTAATCGGCGGAAGAAGACTTAATCGTTCTTACGGCGGCGATGCTTTTATCATTACTTTGTTGACTGTTTTTGGTTTGTTTTTTGCGTTTCCTCTTGTTTTTACAATTAACCATGCATTCAAACCAATGAATGAAATTTTCCTTTTCCCTCCCAATATTTTTGTGCGCAATCCGACAATGAATAACTTTCAGGATCTGTTTATTATCATGAGCAAGTCCTGGGTTACTTTTTCGCGTTATATTTTCAATACTGTGTTCATAACAGCGGTGGGAACTGTCGGACTTATTATAGTCGCTTCGATGGGAGCCTTTGTAGTTTCCAAATATAAATTTCCGGGAGCAAAGGTTTTCTTTTCCGGCGTCATCATAACCCTGATGTTTTCAGGTTATGTAACCGCTATTCCAAACTATCTTGTTATGGCAAGGCTTGGATGGGTTGATACTTACCTTGCAATTATTGTTCCCGCTTTCGCAATGCCGATGGGTTTCTTCCTTTTAAAACAATTTATGGACACCATACCGGATACCCTCCTTGAAGCGGCGACGGTAGACGGCGCGAAAGAATTCGGTATTTTTATCTGGATAGTCCTGCCGATGATTAAACCCGCATGGCTCACTGTAATGATCTTTTCTGTGCAGTCTCTCTGGAATGCAAGGGCTTCAAACTTTATTTACTCGGAACAGTTAAAGACATTGCCCTACGCGCTCTCGCAGATTATTACTGTAGGCGTTGCCCGCGCAGGCGTAGGAGCGGCGGTTGGACTTTTTGTTATGATTGTTCCGCTTGTTATGTTCATACTGGCTCAGAGTAATGTATTGCAGACTATGGCGAATTCGGGGATAAAAGAATGAAAAAATTATTAATTTTATTTTTAATTGTTGTTTTTTCCGTCAGTTTGTACGCGGAGCCGACCAATTACACCTACAATTATGATTACTGGAATGAGCAGGTCGCGTCTCCTGACGCTTACAGGGTAAGCGCGTATATTCTTGGCACGAGTCTTGGCATTAATAATTTCCGCGAACCGCAGGGGCTTTTCATCAGGGAGAACAGAATATATATCTGCGATTCCGGCAACAACAGGATATTATTGCTGGAAGCGGATAACAGCGGAAATCATAATCTTGTTTCAATTGTTACTTCGGTGATGATAGACGGCGAAGAATCGCCTTTTAATTATCCTATGGATATATTTGAATGCAGAGCCGGTTATTTATATATTACCGATACCAATAATCAGCGGATTCTGAAACTTGATAACGGATGGAATTTTGTTTATGCGATAACAAAACCGGAAGACGAAAGTTTTGAAGAACACATGGATTTTAATCCGATTAATATCGTTGTAGATTTTGCCGGACGTATCTTTGTGCAGGCGCGGAATGTCAACAAAGGTTTATTGGAGTTTGATAACCGCGGAGAATTTGCAGGTTACATGGGAGCGAACAAGGTTCATGTCAACATTATAGATTATGTATGGAAGGCAATTTCTACGCAGGCGCAGAGAGAACGCATGGATCTCTTTATTCCGACTGAATACAGTAACCTTGCCCTTGACAGTGATGGTTTTATCTATGTTACCAACTCAAGCGGTCAGACAAATCCCATAAGACGGCTGAATGCGATGGGACAGGATATTCTTATCCGGAACGGATATAAAGATCCTGTTGGCGATCTGGCTTATGGAAACGCCGGAGGAATATTGGGGCGGTCGCGTTTTATAGATGTTGCGGCATTTGATAATGATTCCTATGCGTGCTTTGACAGGACGCGGGGACGGATTTTTATTTACGATTTCCAGGGTAATCTGCTTTACGCTTTCGGCGGTGTCGGAAACAGGGAAGGCTATTTTCTTCAGCCTGTAGCCTTGGCTAATATGGATTACGCAATTTACGCGCTGGATTCCAGAACCGGCGTTCTTACCCGCTTTGATCTGACAGGTTACGGATTAATGATTAACGAGGCTTTGAATCAATACAAAGCAGGCCGTTATGAAGCGTCCGCCGTAGTGTGGGAAGAGGTGTTAAAGATGAACGGAAATTACGATCTTGCGTATATCGGCATTGGCCGCGCGGCGCTCAGACAGGGTGATTATCAGGCAGCGATGAAATATTATCAGCTAAAACACTTCCGCGAAGGTTACGGCAAGGCGTTTCAGTTATACAGAAAACAATGGGTAGAAGAAAATCTGTGGAAGATACTTTTGATTTTGGGAATGATAATCTTCGTGCCCGTAACAGTTAAGTATTCAATTAAACTTGCCAAGGAGATCAAAGAAGCATGAGATACCTAACCGATAAAGAGTGGTGGCAGCACGTTGGCACTACTCTAAAATATTCATTTTATGTATGCACTCATCCTCTTGACGGTTTCTGGGATTTAACCCATGAAAAACGCGGTTCAATCGCCGCGGCGAATATTATTGTCTTTGTGGCTGTTATTATAGAAATTCTTCGCCTGACACTGACAAGTTTTCAATTTATATCCATTAACATGGAATTTTTCAACGCGATTATTGTTGTTATGCGGGTTGTTTTGCCAATCTTCCTGTGGACTGTGGCGAACTGGGGTCTGACAACCCTTATGGACGGCAAGGGCAAAATGTTTGAAATCTACATGACGCTCGCCTATGCCTTAACCCCCTATGTGATTATTAACGCGGTTTTAATTCTTTTAAGTCAGTTTATTACTTATGAAGAAGGCGCAGTTTACTGGGTGCTTGCAGGTTTCGCGGTTATATGGACCGGTATTTTAATTCTTGCAGGCATGATGATGGTTCACGATTACAGTCTTACAAAGGCGATTTTCTCCAGTTTGCTTACTGTTGTAGGAATGGGGTTAATGGTATTTATATTTGTTGTATTTTTCAGTCTTGTCAGCGACGCGGTAGCGTACTTTTTTTCATTGTATAATGAAATATTATTCAGGGTAATTTAGGGGGAACGGTGAAAAGAACGCTTTGGCTGTTGCCGGTTTTATTTATAATATGTACTCTTGCCGCCTGTAATAGACCGCAGGCAAGAATCAAACCAGTAGTCGGATATGAAAAGAGCGAAGATACAGAAACAGTTGTGCTGGAAAACTCCTATCTGCAATTGCGTTTTCTGCCTGAAACCGCAGGAATAATTCTGGTAGATAAATCTTCAGGCAGAGAATGGCATTCAACTCCTGCGGATGCGCTGTCGGACAGAACGGCGACTGTTGTTGTTATGGATTCGATGAAGTCTCAGTTTTCGCTGCAATATGCAAATGTTTCCGGCGTAGGGGAGACTTTGTATTCAAGTTCGCAGAGTATTGACCGCGGCGCTTTTGAATATAAACTAATTGACGCGGTGACTCTTGAAGTTAATTATACAGTAGGCAATGTTCCGCGCACCTTTTTAATTCCTCCGGCTATTCCGGAAAGCCGGATGCTTCCCTTTCTGGATAAAATGGAACTTGATGACAGACGTAAAATAGAAACAAGTTATCGTTTATACGACATTGACAATCTGCGCTCAAATGACAACAGAAGCGAACTGCTTTCTTTATATCCTGATCTTTCTAATGAAAAGGTTTATGTTCTGCGTGAAAATACCCAGGAGTTCATGAAGGAACAGATAGAGGAATTTTTTGACGCTGTTGGGTATACACGCGAAGATTATCTTGATGACGCTTCCCGTTATCCGTCCTCAAGCGGCGCTGACAGACCGGCTTTTTCGATTACATTCCGTTATTCGCTTGACGGAAGATCGCTTGTCGTAAACATACCTTTTGACAGTATTGGATACAGTATCAACTACCCCATAATTCGTTTGGATGTTCTGCCGTTTATGGGCGCCGGCGGACTTGAAGATGAAGGTTATCTCCTTGTTCCGGACGGCAGCGGCGCGTTAATTTATTTTAATAACAAAAAACAGAGTCAGCTTGCTTCCATCAATTCTGTATACGGCTGGGATGAAGGTATGCCCCGTGATGTTGTGGTCAGCGAAAACCGCGCGCCGTATCCGGTTTTCGGAATCCAGAAAAACGGCGCCGCGCTGTTGTGCGTTATTGAAGAAGGCGCTTCGTATGCCTATGTTCAGGCTGATGTATCCGGGCGGAATGCCGCATACAACCGCGTGTTTGCGTATTTTGACATGATCCACGGAGCGATAATGGATATATCAGGACGCTCGGATCGCGCAGTATATCTTTATGAATACGGTTTGCCGCAGGGCGAACAGATTACCATGCGTTATACTGTCTGTGAGAGTGACGGTTATGTAGGAATGGCAAAGGAATACCGCTCTCAGCTTCTGCGAAGATTCCCGGAACTTGGAAGAAGACCTGCAATAACCAGCCTGCCTGTCGCCGTAGAAGTTGTCGGTGCTGTAAATAAAACACAGCACCGTCTTGGCATCCCTTTTGATCTTCCCCTGAAACTTACTTCTTATAAAGAAACAGAAGGCATGATTAATGATTTTGTACGGTTAGGCTGGAAAAATGTAAATGTAAAATTAACAGGCTGGTTTAACCGCAGTTATGAACATACAGTTCCCGGCAGAATAAATTTGATAGGAATACTTGGCAGCAAGAAGGATTTTACCAATATAGTTTCCGCTGCCGAAAAAAATAATTTTATTCTTTATCCTGAAGCTGACTTTGTATATGTAAGAGACCTGCGCATGTTTGACGGGTTCAGTTTGTACAGGGACGCATCAAGATATGTCAGCCGCAAACGGGTGGAAAGATATCCGTTCAGCTTCGTATGGTTCGGCGAGCGAATCCGCTGGGGCAAGATCAGTTATCTTGCCCGCCCTGCTGTTACAATGAAAATGATCGACAGCTTTAAAAAAGACGCATCTTCGCTTGAGCTTAATAATTTCGCGTTCAGAAACATGGGCGCAAGACTTGGCGGCGATTACAATGAAAGACGTCATGTAAGCCGGGAAGCCTCCATGATAATGCGGCAGGAGAAGTTAGCTGAACTTTCAGGCGCGGGAAATAAAATTCTTTTGAGTACAGGTTATGTATATTCAGCGCCCTGGGCGAATTTTATCACTGACATGGCTCTTGATTGTCAGGGCTTCGGCATAACCGATGTTTCAGTTCCCTTTTATCAAATTGTTTTGCATGGTTTGGTTCCTTATACAGGACGCGCGATAAACCTTGCCGAAGACTACACAAAAAATCTGCTTAAAACGATAGAGGGCGGAGCGGGTCTTTACTTCAGCTTTATGACTGAAGAAACCGTTGAATTGCAGGAAACAAAGTTCAGGCAGTTTTATGCGAATGAGTATGGAAAATGGATAGGCGACGCCGACGCGCTGGTCAGAAGATTTACATCCGATTTTGCGGGACTGCACGGTCAGGCAATTGATGATCATGTGATTTTATCGCCTGAAGTAACTGTAACTGTATATGAAGACGGAACCAGGGTAGTTGTGAACAGAAGCGATAAACCATGGAATTACAACGGCAGAATCCTGAATGCTGACAGCTATATTGTGTTAAGGCGGGGGGAATAATGTATTTTATTAAAAGAGATAATAAGTATTCATTGACTATTGTAGGAAAGAACGCGATTGCCGGATACCTGTTTTTGCTTCCTTTCCTTATTGGTTTTCTCTCATTTATGTTTCTTCCCATTCTTGAATCCTTAAGAATGGTATTCAGCACTGTAAAAATCGATATTGTCAAAAACGGTTTTGCCATGGAATTTATCGGTCTTGATAATCTTGTAAGGGTATTTTTAATTGATCCGGAATTTAACCGTATGCTTCTTGAAGAAGTCTGGCGTATGGTCTTGATTGTTCCTGCAATTATTATTTTCAGCCTTTTCGTAGCATTAATTCTTAATCAGGAATTCAAAGCCAGAGGTTTTGTGAGGGCTGTTTTTTTTCTTCCTGTAATTCTTTCTTCAGGCGTTATGATCGGACTTGAAACAAATAATTCGCTTCTTAACAGCATGGCGGAAATTATTAAAGAAGGCAATTTATTAAAAGCGTCTGTTACAAGAGTGCTTGAAGATATACTTGTCGCCGAGGGCGCCGCAAGCGATTTTATGGCGTATATTTTTATTATTGTTAATCAAATATATGATATTGCGATGGCTTCCGGCATTCAGATAATTATTTTCCTTTCCGCTTTGCAGACGATTCCGCCCAGTATGTTTGAAGCCGCAGAAATAGAAGGAGCGACAGGATGGGAATGTTTCTGGAAAATTACCTTCCCGATGGTCAGTCCTTTAATACTTGTCAATGTAGTTTATAGTGTGGTAGACTACTTTATAAGGACAGATAATCTTGTCATGGAGAAAATCAACGTTTCGCTGATACAGCGTCTTGAATTTGGTTTTTCCACGGCAATGGCTTGGGTGTATTTTTTAACTGTCATAGTGATTATCGGGACAGCTGTCGCCGTAATTTCAAAGAGAGTTTATTACTATGAATAATACGAAAAAACCTAAAGAATGGGGAAGCATCTCAAGCGATTACTACCTTAAAAAAAGAATTTTGGATATAACATACAAAATTTGCCGCGCTATTCTTTTGTTTGGATTATGCTTTCTTATCTTACAGCCGCTTTTGGATAAACTGTCAATCAGCTTTATGGGGACGAATGACCTGTATGACGGAACTGTGATAAGCATTCCAAGAAGTTTTACCCTTGATAATTTCAAATTGACAGCTACGCTTATGAATTTCTGGACAGCCCTTTTTCAGACATTTGCGATTGTTTTAAGCAGCGCGCTGCTGCAAATCTCCGCGTGCACTCTTGCCGGTTACGGTTTTGCGCGTTTTAAATTTCCTCTTAAAAATTTCTGGTTTATGTGCGTTATGCTCATTATCGTTGTGCCGCCTCAGACAATTATGTCTTCGCTCTACCTTAACTTCCGCTTTTTTGACGTGTTCGGTATTTTCAGGCTTTTCGCAGGTTCGCCCATAAATTTGCTTAACAGCGTTATGGGATTATTGCTGCTTTCCGCGACAGGAATGGGTCTTAAAAGCGGGTTGTACATATTTATGCTCAGGCAGTATTTCCGCGGGATGCCCAAAGAACTGGAAGAAGCTGCATGGGTAGACGGCTGCGGGAAATTTAAAACCTTTATCAGAATTATGCTTCCCGACGCAATGCCGATACTTACTTCCTGCTTTCTGTTTTCGTTTGTCTGGCAGTGGACAGATTCATTTTATTCGACTCTGTTCCTTTCAAATTTCAGAATGCTTTCAAGAGGTATCGGAGGTCTTGCGGAGAGGTATGCGCAATGGTATGCGCAGTCTCATATTGCCGGAGCAGGTCACGGCGTAAGCAATTATGCTCCCGTCGCTCAAACTCAGATGATGATTGCGACAGGTATGCTTATGTGCCTTGCCCCGCTGATTCTGCTTTATTTGGTAGCGCAGAAAGCGTTTGTTGAATCCCTTAGTCAGACAGGTATTAAGATGTAGCTGTTCTGCGGTGTTAAGATGTCCGGTTTGACCGTAATAATTATGGTCGGGTTAATTGGTTTCAATGCGGCAACAGGTCGCTTGAGATAAAATTTTTATGGAGGAAAATATGTTAAGAATGACAAAACGAATTGGGATTATCTTGTGTGCGTTGATACTTGTAGCTGGTCTATTTGTATTTACAGGCTGCAAGAAAGGTCCTTCTCTCAAAGGTGTCGAAATTGTTATCGGCAACTGGTGGGCCGATTATGATGTAAACACTGTTGTACCGCAGAACGAGAACGATGAAAAACTTCTTGAATGGCGTACAAAAATTCAGAAGGATAACGGCTTTACAATGCGCGAAGCGAACATTGCAAGCTGGAGCGAAATGCCGCAGGTAGCCGCTACATCAATTATGGCAGGCGATCCGGAAGCTACAGTGTTTGTATTGCAGGGGAACTGGGCAATGTCGCTCATTTCACAGAATCTTGCCTATCCTATCAGCGACAGTACAGTTGTAAACATGAGAAACCCGCAGCCTGTCCAGAGGGGAGCTCTGCCTGTAGAATGGAATAAATCAACGCTTGATACCTTCTCATTCGGCGGAAAAACCTACTCATTCTCTGTTGGCGTAAACCTGACCAACGCTCAGGTTATATTCTTTAACAAGCGGCTTTTCAGGGAAGCAGGTCTTGATCCTAATCTTCCCTACGATATGCAGAGAGACGGCACATGGACATGGGAAAATTTCCTTAATGTCGCCAGACAGCTTACACGCGATATAGACAATGACGGCGTTATTGATACTTATGCGATGACAAGAGATCTTTCAACAGATATGCTTGACGCTATTATTTCCAGTAACGGCGCCCAGTATGTAGTAAGGGATAATACAGGCAGATTTGTTAATGCTACCAATAGACCGGAATTCATGGAAGCTCTGCAGTATGCAATCAGGCTCAATAACGAAGGCGTTATGAAACCAAGACCGGAAGGAACCAACTGGGACTGGTACAAAGCGGAATTCGCTGACGGCAATGTCGCTATGAGAGTCGATGAATCTTATGTATGGGGCGAACTTCAGAACATGAGAGATGACTGGGGCGTGGTACTGTTCCCCAAAGGACCAAGATCACCCACTCCCCGCGTATTCACCCGTGAAAACGTACTTGTTGTTCCCGCTACATTCACCCCCGAACAGGTCGATCAGATATTGTACGCATTATCACTTTGGTATACGCCTGTAACTGATGACTGGAAATCCGGCTGGTATAACACTTTCCGCGATTCCCGCGCAGTTGACGAAACCCTTGCTTTAATCCGCGATACAAACCTGCATATCCACAAGAACTTTGTTCTTATTCCCGGCTTGCAGCGCGGTAATATTGCGTGGGAAATGTGGCATCATGAAGGAGATCCCTCACAGCTTATTGAACGAGTTTCTGCAAACTGGAATTCCAGGATTCAGGACGTAAACGATCAGCTCTTCTAGGAAATTATAGTCCCCGGCATAAGCTTGCCGGGGATTTTTTTGTCTTTTTAAAATCATGGAGAAAATATGAGTAATCTTATAGTGAACGGCAGCAGCCTGCCGAATATTCCCTGGGAAGACAGACCGTCTTCAAGTAATCAAAAAAAAGAATTGATGTGGCGTTATTCGTGTAATCCGATTATTCCCAGGGATTTAACGCTTACTTCAAACAGTATTTTTAACAGCGCCGTAGTTCCTTTTAATGGAGAGTTCGCAGGAGTGTTCCGCTGTGACGATACAGAACGCCACATGGATATTCATGCAGGGCGCAGCAAGGACGGAATTAACTGGAAAATTGACGATAAAGCAATTAAATTTATTAAAACAGATCCTGAACTGCCTGATTCAGACTATAAATATGATCCGCGCGTTATTTTTATTGAGGATCGGTATTATTTAATCTGGTGCAACGGTTATCACGGTCCATGCCTGGGTTTGGGTTATACTTATGATTTTGAAAAATTTTATCAGATGGAAAATGCAATGATGCCGTTTAACCGCAACGGAGCCCTCTTCCCGCGCAAAATCGGCAAAAATTATGCAATGTACAGCCGCCCCAGTGATTCGGGGCACACTCCTTTTGGAGATATTGTATATTCGGAAAGCCCTGATATGATTTACTGGGGAAAACATCGTCATGTTATGTCTCCCTGCGGCGGATGGCAAAGCACTAAAATCGGCGCAGGTCCGTGCCCGATTGAAACCACCGAAGGCTGGCTTGTTTTTTATCATGGAGTGCTGACAAGCTGCAATGGTTTTGTTTACTCATTCGGCGCGGCATTAATGGACATTGAAAAACCGTGGAAGGTGATTGCCCGCGCGCGTCCGTACATAATTAATCCGCGTGAAATTTATGAATTGGCGGGTGATGTTCCCAATGTGACATTCCCTGTCGCTTCGCTTGTAGACAAGGATTCCGGTAAAGTCGCAATTTATTATGGCTGCGCGGATACTGTTACAGGGCTTGTGTTCGGCAAGGTTGACGAAATTGTCAGTTGGGTAAAAGAAAATAAAATGTAATGTTTTACCAGCCCATTCCGGAGGGCATCTGCGGCATTCCGCCCCTTGAACTCTTTGCCATCTTTTTCATCATGCCGCGCATTTTTTCAAATTTTTTAATAAGGCGCGCCACTTCCGCAACTGATGTGCCCGAACCGCGGGCAATGCGGCTGCGGCGCGGCGGTCCTATGATAAGATGGTTCGCCCTTTCCTTTAATGTCATTGAGCTTAGTATTGCTTCCTGACGCTTTAGCTCCGCTTTGTCGATGTCATCTTCGCTGATCTGCCCCTGCATTCCGGGAATCATTTCCAGCATGGATTGCAGGGAACCCATCTTTTTAACAGCTCTTAGCTGATTTAGCCAGTCATCAAGAGTAAAATTTTCTTTCTCCATTTTTTTCTGGAGTTCCAGGGCTTCTTTCTCGTCTATTACTTCCTGTGCTTTTTCTACAAGGCTTACAACATCTCCCATTCCAAGGATTCGTCCCGCAATACGTTCGGGATAAAAAGGTTCAAAGTCTTCGGGTTTTTCGCCGGTGCCTGTAAATTTTAGCGGCTTTCCTGTTATTGTTTTAAGCGACAGCGCCGCTCCGCCCCTTGTGTCGGAATCAAACTTTGTAAGCACTACCCCTGTAAGCCCGATCTTTTCATCAAATGTTTTTGCGATGTCAGCGGCGGATTGCCCTGTCATTGAGTCTGCGACAAGGAGCAATTCATCCGGTTTGGCTGCGTTTTTAAGACGGGAAAGTTCTTCCATCATAACTTCGTCAATTTGCAGACGGCCTGTTGTATCGATTATTACAGTATCAATCAGATTTTTTCCCGCCCAGGAGAGCGCGTTTTGATAAACCTTTACGCTGTCTTTCGCTCCGTCTTCCTTGTGAACCGGTATTTCAATTTGTTTTCCAAGCACTGAAAGCTGTTCCATCGCCGCAGGACGCACGAGGTCGCAGGCTACAAGCAGGGGTTTTCGCCCTTCTTTTTTAAGGCGCAGAGCAAGTTTCGCCGCGCTTGTAGTTTTTCCTGAACCCTGCAATCCCAGCATAAGTATTGTGGAAATTACATCTGGTCCGCGTAATTTTAACGCGCGGCTTGCAGGGTCAGCGTCTCCGAGAAAAGATACAAGTTTATCATGAACAATTTTGATGAATTGCTGTCCGGGGTCAACAGAGCGCAGCACTTTTCCGCCCTTTGCTTCCTCGATAGTGGAGTTTACAAATCTGCGCACAACGCGCAAGTTTACATCCGCTTCCAGCAGCGCCATTTTAATCGCTTCTACGGCGTCTTCAATATTTTTTTCCGTTATCGTTGACTTTCCGGCGACAAAACGGAGAGCGTCATTTATTTTTCCCGATAATTTCTCAAGCATTTTTTACCTCAGACCGTCAAATAATTTTTGTATAAATTCATACGGATCCAGTTCCCGGTTGAGAATATTGCCCATTCCCAAAGAAACAGGAATTTTCAGTTTATGTTTTTCTGCAAGTATTTTTATGTACTTTGCCGCAGCTATTCCTTCGGGCAGATAGCCTATTTCTCTGATACGGGATAAAAGATCATCAATATTTTTAAACGGCTCAAGAATATTTTTTTCGATGATTTCCCTGCCGAACCGCCTGTTTCTGCCCCATACTGAACGGCAGGTAACATCCAAATCGCCGATTCCTGCAATGGAAGTAAATGTTTCAGGGTGCGTGGCTCCCATAGCCTTGCCAAGCATCTGTATTTCGTTTAATCCTGCCGCGAGAAGAAGGGATTCGGTACCATCCCCGAATACGCCTGAGCCTCCGATTGATTTAATTGCATCCAGCATACCGAACGCAATGGCAATCACATTTTTCGCGGCAGCTGAAACCTGCACTCCGCGTACGTCAAAAGACGAATACACAAACAGATTGTGATTTTTTATTAAATCCCTGTAACGGATTGAATTCTTCGCGTTTTCGCTTGCGGCAATCAGCCCTGTTATTTTCCCAACGGCTACTTCCTCGGCATGGCTTGGACCCGATATATAAACAAGGGATTTTTGGTAAAAACCCGGCAGGTAATCTTCCATGGTTTCCAGAATCAATCTTGGACCGTTTTCCGCAGGCAGAAAACCCTTTGTTATTACCGCTATGATTGTTTTGCCTTCGCGGATTGAATTAACTGTTAAAGATTTTTTTACAGTATCCAGCAGAAACATGGAAGGAACCGCGTAAATCAGGAATTGTTTTCCGTCAGCCGCTTCTTCAATATCCGAAGTTGCCCTGACTGTTTCCGGCAGTTGTACATCCGGCAAATATCTTGAATTAACCTGTTTATTATTGATGTCGTCTCTTGTTTCTTCTTCAAAACTCCAGATAATAACATTATTATTTTTCTCGGCAATTACTTTTGCGATTGCCGTTCCCCATGCTCCGGCGCCTAAAATTGAAATTTTTGCATCCATGTTTTATTATACCTTATTAAAAGGTGACAGTCACCACTTGCGTACGCTTTTTCGCCGTGTTAATCTGAATATGTGAAGAATTTTGCAAAACTTGCGCTTCTTTTTAGTATAAGTTTTCTGATTATTTTTTTTGCATCCGCAGGATTCAGGTTTCTGGCTTTACGGGTTGAATGGGCGAAAAATTTTCCTGTAAAACCTGAAACGGCTTTATCTCTTCTTATTTCCGCCGCCCATTGGGCGTTATCGCTTTCTCTTTTCGCGGTTATTCTTTTTTCCCTGTGTTATGCCGGCAGAAAAAGTTATTCAGCTGTAATGACTGTTTTTACTGTAATGGGTTTGTCATTTTTTTTCTGTACATGTATTTCCATTGCGCTTAACAACTGGAATTCTGTGCCACCTGCGCAGAGTACGGGAGTAATACTGGGCAACAGGGGTCTTATTCTTTCAAATTCCCTTAACAGAAACGAGACATCTGTTGTTTTATTAAACGGAACAAGTGATCCGTTCGGTCCAAGAGTCATTGCCATACCTGGACAGCCCCTGATTTTTCATGAAGCTTCAGGCGGAGCTTTTGATCTTCCTCCTATTCCTTTCGGAGATGATACGCCGTGGTTTTTAAGAAGTCTCGCTATAGATTTAAGACTTAACGCCGGGATGCTTCATAATAAATTTAACGACGGCTTTATCGGTTTTTCTTTATATGCCTGTTCCCTGATTTTTCTTTTATGTTCCCTGGGTTATGCCATTAAATTCAGCGTATGGCCTTTTGCAAATCTTTGCCTTGGCGTCCTTGCCTTTCGCGGTATCCTTACGCTTGAAGTGTTTTTAAGTTCTCCAGAAATGCAGGATATTTTGGATTCATTTTTAAGAGGCATTATTCCTGCCGCTTTTATTATCCCGTTAGTTTATCTTTTGCTGGGCTCGCTCCTTCATCTTTATTCCGGTTTGGTTTCCATTACAAGAAGGCGGGATGACGATGACCTTTAACCTTGAAAAATTGCGCACTCCTCAGATGATTTTTATTATTTACGTTGTTCTCTCAGGTTTGATTGTAATGCTTTTTAGGTTTATTATTCCCGGCTCTGAAACGCCTTTACTGCTTTTTTCACGTGAATGGAGAATTATAAGGGGTCTGCTTGATTTATTCGATTTATTTCCGGCTCTTGCGTTATCTGCTCTTGTAATTCCTTTTGGTTTTTTTTCAACGGAAGAAAACTACCAGAGTTTTTCAGATGTGTTTTTTAAGCGTTTGGTAACTTCTGTTGTAACCGCGATTTTCGCTGCTGCCGTTTACTGCATAATATTTTTTTTACTGCTTCCGGTTGTCAAGAACAATGAAGAAGATATTCGTTATAAAGGCGAACTTTACAAGCTCGCAAAGACGCATGCCCAGGAACGAAGAAATTCTGGAGAGTGGCTGGAAGCTTCGCAGTTTCTTGGAATATGCGATCTTGTCTGGCCTAACAGCTCTGAGCTTTCGGATCTTAGGACAGAAATAGGAATTAATCTGGAAAGAATACAATCGGAAGAAAGCGCGGAAAAATATCTTGCCAGAGTTGCATTGGCAAGAAACCTGAGAAGTCCAAGTCCCCTAACATCAGATGTTTCAGGTCTTTCTCCGGGACAGCAGCCTCTGGATGCCGCTCAAGCTATTACAATGGGTTCCGCAGCTTTTAATGAAATGCGTTTCTTTGAAGCGCACTGGCTTTTTACTGTAGCCGGACGCCTTGCCGTGAGAGGCAGCCCGGAAGAGACATCCGCTTTAAGACTTGCAAGCGATGCATGGAATAAGATTTCTTCTCTTGCGCCCAACAGGATGGAACAGCGTCTTTATAATATTTATAATTTAAAAATTTCAGGTTATCAGGCAATGAACTCAGGCGAATGGATTCTCGCTTATTATATTTTTCTGGAACTGATTGATTTAACCCCCGATGATCCTGATGCGGCTAATTTTCTCGCGGCAAGTGAACGCGGAGCGAAAGAATACGCCTTTTTTATTGATGAGATGGAATATTCGCTCGGAGAGATTCTTACAGGCGCTGTTTTTTCCCTGCCGGCTAATCACGGGAGGGCGGTGATGCGTTTTAACAGTCTTACAACATCCGCCGATGTCTCTTACGGAATGGGTTTTGAATATATGTCATTTGATATTTACTCGCGTCCGCTTGTTAGCATCAGTTCCCGTTATGCGAAAATAGTGCCTGTTATTCTGGATGAAAATAAGCCCCAGGTTCTGGTTCTGACCCATGCTCTGGATCGCTACGATAAGAATATTTTTTATAACAGCGAGTGGCTTATAGGAGAAAAAACGCCTGGAGGAATACTTCTTGATATCAATTACGATGATTTTTTGCTTATCTCGTATATCCGCAGGGGACTTCCCAATCTGCAGATAGATGAGCTTTATCATGCCGCAGGAAAAGTAGGATCTACAGGATATGTTTACGAAATTTTTCATGCGGAAATTTTAAACCGCCTGGGAAGTACAATGTTTTTTCTTCCGGTGGCGGTTTTTGTAATTGTTTTCAGCTGGCGTTACCGCATTAAATCAAAACCGCGTTATATTTTTGTTTTAATGCTTCCTGTATTGCCGGTGGTTTTTAACGGTCTTGTTTTCCTTTACCGTTCAGTTTTTAATACAGCCGGTATCTGGCTTGTTTTAAGCATTGGATTTATTCCGGCTCTTGTTGTGTTTATTGTAATTCTAGCTTTGTCGTTACTAGCTTCATTAATAACGCTTTCAGCGCAGCACAGCTGATTATCCGTTATTTTGCGATGGTTAAAATGTTTTTTGTTATTTCTGCGGAGCCGCTGCTGTTGAAACCTTCGATTGTAAGCGCCGCTTCATACAAAAACCCGAGAGGCATTCCCAATTCTTCCCATTTTTTAAAATGTTCCGATACAGAGACTACCCCGCCGCTTGAACGCCTTGTTTGACGGACGCTCCAATACTGCATAAAATTAGTGTTTCCGTCTATGGAAGGTTTGTTTGTTCTTGTTGATGTATAAATATCATATATACCGCCGTCTATTGCGATCGTTCCTTTTAAGGCTCGGTTTTCTTCCCATGAATTCGGCGGTTTATTGTAAGGTCCCCAATCATCGACAATATAATATTCAACCAGTTTGTTATATCCGCTTGCTGAAGGATTTCTTGTCCAGCCGTAAACGCACAGATAGGAGACGCCGTCACTCTGGGGATTCCATGAAGCAGTATAATCAAAGGAAATATTGCCGATCTGCTGATGTGTTTGCGTTACAGGGTTGAACTTTCTGCCTCTTCGGAACAATATATTTTGGTAGGGTCTGCTGTTCCATGTGCATTTAAAAGTTCCGCCGTTTCCCAGAGTCATGCTTCCTGTGCCTCCGTCTTTCCAGAACTCATACCCATAACCGTCGTAAGTATTTATCTCGTTTGATGTTATGGTTTTACCGGTAAACTGCTGACCTGCGCCTCCTGTATTTGAACCGCCCGGCGGATTGTTTCCTGCTGATCCTCCGGTTCCGGAACTGCCCCCTCCTGATCCGCCTCCTCCTTCTGTACTTCCGCAGGATATAAAGAATGAAGCAATCAGCAGTAATAACCATATTTGTTTTAAATGCATTTTTTCCTCTTAATTCATCAGTTTTGTGTATTATACACCATCTATCGCATTTTTGCAGTTTTTGGTAAACTAAAATATGAGAGAATTCATAGAAAAAAGGTATTCAATACTCGGACCCAGGGTAGCGCAGGCTCTTAAAGAGCGGTCTTTTGACGCGTATTATTTTGACGATCCTTCTGAAGCGGCGGAAAAAATCATCTCGCTCATTCCGAAAAACCATCTTGTTTCATGGGGCGGCTCCATGACCATGACAAGCCTGGGTATTCAGGAAAGGCTTGCGAATGAAGGTTATAACCTTCTTGACCGCAGCAAGGCGGCAGCCGGAGAAGAACAAATGGAAATCATGCGCCGCGCTTTGTTATGCGACACTTTTCTCGCCGGATCGAATGCGATCAGCGAGGACGGGCAGCTTGTCAATATTGACGGAAACGGCAACCGTGTCGCCGCGATGACCTTTGGACCGAAACAGGTAATTGTCGCTGCCGGCATGAACAAGGTCGTTCAGACTTTGGAAGACGCGGTAATCCGCGCAAGAACCATTGCCGCGCCGACCAATGTTCAGCGTTTTCCGGGTCTGAAACCGCCGTGTGACGAAACCGGAAGCTGCGAGGACTGCATAAGCGGCGATACTGCGTGTTCCTATATTGTAACCACCCGTTTCTGCAAGCCGCAGGGCAGGATTAAGGTTGTTTTGATCGGAAAGGATCTTGGATTTTAAAAGATTCCGACAGCCGGGATTAGAGCTTTTTTTAACAAAAATTGCATATTATTAATTTTTATATTTTTTTTTCAAATTTCGTACTATTGACGAAGCCTAAATATGTCGATATATTATGTACGAGAACTTATTTTTTATGCATAATTTTGAGGAGGCAGTATGAAAAAGTTAATTGCTTTAATAGTGATTTTCGTATGTGTGGGGGCGGCACTATCAGCTCAAATTAACATCAGCGCAGGAGCCGGCGCTACTTTCGGTAATATGTTTACAAGCCATTCATATACTGATGCCGGAAAACCTATTTATGAATATGCAGACTCCCGTTATATGAACGGCAGTATTTTCGCTTTTTTAGACGCGACTTATGCGGAATTTGATGTTGGTTACAGATTTGGCGTAGCTAATGCGAGTAAATATCCATCAAATACACCCAGTGATTATAAAAAAGGCTTAAGTAATAATATGCTGGCATTTAATTTACTTGCGAAATACCCGATTCCAGTCGGAGGTTTTACCGTATTCCCGCTTGCGGGCATCGGATTTGATTACTTGTTATCATCGAAAAACAGATATGTTCCTGAGGGCGGGAAAAAAGAAAATGATTTATCCAATTTGGATTTTAATGATCGCGGCAGATTTTCCGTTAAATTCGGCGTCGGCGGCGATATTAATGTTACGGAACAGATTTATATCCGCCCGTCCTTCCTTTACGGTATAAGCCTCAGAAACAGTGATGAGAGAGATGCTTATACTAAGGCAAGAGATTCAACTCCAGAGACTCTGAAAAGCCAGCGCAATCATCTGTTTGAATTCCGCGTTGCGGCAGGATTTAAGTTCTAAAAATACTGTTTTTACACTCTCTCCCGGCGCTTAAATTCTTGAGTGCCGGGTTTTTTTTGCGTTTTCAGGTAAAGCGCCTTAACATCTGTAACCCATATAAGGTATAACCTTCTTTTGAATGTTAATCCTTTTTTCAGCTTGAAATGCTTATTGCGACGAATGTATTTATGATTTTTGCATGGTATGGTCATTTTTTTTCCGTTTTTCAGCTTGTCGATTTAATTATGAATTATTACATTATATTATAAGGGTTGTTTGTGAAATAAGATACAAACATAAAGCTTTGTAACAAACAACAGAAAAGAATTTAAAATACTCGTATAAATATCAAAAACGGCAGATTGAATACTCTGTGAGTCGTAACATGGGAGGAATTTGCTATTGTGTCAGGAAGCTTAAAGATAAATACGGGTATTTATTGAAAAACAAGGAGTAAGAAAATGAAACTGAAAATCAAACTAAGTCTTATGGTGATCGCCATTGTGGCAGTCATTGTAACAGGAATCGCGGTATTGCTCTTGCGTGAGGCTTCCGCCATAAGCCTTGAATTGAGCATGAAAAGCCTTAACCACACGCTGGAAAATACAATGACTTACTGGCAGGGAAGAGAAAACAGCCATATTCGGGCATTGAGTACGCTTGGCGCTGTTATGGAAGATTTTGAAAGTCTGCCTGCAGAAACAAGAAGAGACCAGTTTGACAGTATGCTGAAGGGCGCGCTGCTTGAAAACGACGCATGGGTATTGACCTATTCAATCTGGAAACCCAATGCCCTGGATGGTATGGACTCGCAGTATATCGGCAGATCCGGTTCCACAGCCAGCGGTCAATACGCCATGACTTATACCAGGGAAACAGGTTCCATTACAACCCGCGTCAGCAATGATATCGAGAAAACGATGGCTAAAATAAATAGTCCTAACGCGAAAAAAGATCGTTTTGATGATCCTATCCCCTGGACTATAAACGGAAGGGAAACTTTTGCAATGAGAATACAAGTACCAATCATGAATCCCCGTACCAATGAAGTAATCGGCGCTGTAGGCTGTCTTCTTGATGCCGCTGTTATACAGCCTACGGTAACGCAAACTTTAAAAGAAAATGATGATATCGCAATTATGGTAATGTATTCAAACGATGGAACAATTTTGGGACATTTCCTTCCCGAAAGAATAGGCAAGAATATGAAGGATGTTGATGTTGAATACGGAGACATGCAGCAGGAAGCGTTTAACGCGATACTAAAAGGCGAAAAATTTTCCGGCAAAGCTTATGATCCGTCGCTTGATTCAAATATAATAATGTCAATGCATTCATTCCCCATTGGTAATTCGGATCATACATGGTCGATATTGATAGGCGCTACCGAAGAGCATGTGTTTAGGGATGTTCATGCAATAACCAGATTTACAATTATATTAACAGTAATTGCCGTATTGATCGGAGCTGTTATCACCTATTTTATATTGCATTATGTTACTAAACCCCTTGTTATCGTAACAGAAACGCTTAAGGATATATCCGAGGGCGAGGGAGATTTAACCCACACCATATCCCTGAAATCGTCTGACGAGATCGGCGACCTTGCTAAATACTTTAATAACACTCTGGATAAAATCAGACACCTTGTTTTGTCTATCAAAAATGAGTCATCTACTTTATCCAATGTCGGAACAGATTTGGCGGGCAATATGAACGAGACTGCCGCCGCGGTAAATGAGATTACCTCGAATATCCAGAGTATCAAAGGACGGGTAATAAACCAGAGCGCAAGCGTCAGCCAGACACACGCGACAATGGAACAGGTTGTAGGCAACATCAACAAACTGGATAAACTGGTTCATGAACAAAGCCAAAATGTCGCGCAAGCGTCGTCCGCCATTGAACAAATGGTCGCAAACACCAATTCGGTAACAAATACAGTTATCAGCAACGCCAATAACGTGAAAATCTTAAAGGACGCTTCGGAAGTAGGACGCCACAGCCTTCAGGAGGTTTCCTCGGATATACAGGAAATATTCCGTGATTCGGAAGGTTTGATGGAAATTAACTCTGTTATGGAAAACATCGCAGGGCAGACAAACCTCCTTTCCATGAACGCCGCAATTGAAGCGGCCCACGCAGGAGACGCGGGCAGAGGTTTCGCCGTTGTCGCCGATGAAATCCGAAAGCTCGCTGAAAGTTCAAGCGAACAATCAAAGACCATCAGCATTGTTCTAAGGAAGATTAAAGGTTCTATCGAAAAGATTACCCATTCAACAGAAAACGTTTTAACAAAGTTCGGAGCCATTGACGATAGCGTGAAAGTCGTAGCGGAGCAGGAAGAAAACATCCTTCATGCGATGGAAGAACAGGGGGTAGGAAGCAAGCAAATCCTGGAAGGTGTCAGTAAAGTAAACGATATTACACGCCAGGTAAGCAACAGGTCGGAAGAAATGCTTCAGAACGCGAATGAAGTTATCCGTGAAAGCGAAAATCTTGAAAAAGCGACGCAGGAGATCGAGTGCGGCATGAACGAAATGGCGACAGGCGCAAGTCAGATCAATATTGCTGTGCACCATGTCAACGAAATAAGCGGAAAGAACCGCGAAGGAATTAATACCCTGATTGGAGAGGTATCACGGTTTAAAGTAGCGTAAGGAGGTTAATACGTAAACCGGCTGTTATTGCACAAGGGAACCTGTAAAACTTCAAGTTTTACAGGTTCCCTTGTTTTGTGTAAGGTGTAAAAACGCACAACGAATCTTTGACAGACGCGATGTAATGTCGTATAATCCATTTTAGCCAGACTGCTTAAAATAAGAGGTTTTATGCGGAATAAAAATAGCGGGAAAATATTATTCAGGAGTACGGTAATATTTTTCCTTGGCAGTTTTTTATTCTGCTCCTTCGCAGGTATCATATTCATTGATAGTAAAATGAACGCCGAAAAGCTTATAATGGAAAATTTAATTGCCGAAAAAAGCCGCATGGTTGGCGAAGCGCTGCTGCGTTTATTGTATAAAACGCAGGCTGTTTCCGTTATTGCACTTAGAAAATATGAACAGGATGAGTTGAATCAGGTAGCCGCCATGATTATCGACGATCCTGTGATTGCTAATATCCTTATTGCAAAGGATGGAGTCGTTAATTATGTCTATCCTTTAGACGGCAATGAAGCTGTGATAGGACTTGATTTTTTCAGCGAGGGAGCGGGAAACAGGGAAGCTGTCATGGCAAAAGAATCCAGACAGCTTGTCATCGGGGGACCTTTTAATGCTGTCCAGGGCGGGCAGGTTATTGTGGGAAGACTTCCTGTTTTCATTTCTGAACCGTCAGGCGGCGAGCGTTTTTGGGGTTTGGTGTCTATTACGCTCAGGTATCCGCAGGTTTTAGACAGCGCAAGGCTTGATGAACTTCATTCGCAGCAAGAATATGATTATGAAATATGGAGAATAAATCCTGATAACAATGAAAGACAGATTATCTTCGGAAGCAGTTATGCGCGGGAAACTTCGTTGCATAATGCGCGTGGAACTCCGTTGCATAAGGCGAGCGGTAAAAATACCCGTTACATAGAAAAGCAGTACAATATATTAAATGCTGAATGGAATTATCGCATGTTTTTCAGGCATTCATGGTATGAGTATAAAGAGACATGGTTTTTCCTGCTTGGGGCATTATGTATAAGTTTAACAGTTGCCGCTGTAATTCAAAAAAAGAACAGAGCCATGTTCGAACAAACAGTGCTTCTCTCCGAAGAAGAGGAGCGGATTAGATTAATGTTGGATACATCCCCGCTTTGCTGTCAGATAATAGCCGAGAACTTTAAAACAATCGACTGTAACGAAGCCGCCGCAAAACTCTACGGATACGCGAATAAACAGGAATACATTAATAATTGGGATAAAGAATGTATGCCTGAGTATCAGCCGAACGGGCGGCTCACGCGTGAAGTTGTGTGGGAGTACGGTCTTAAGGCAATCAAGGACGGCTACAATTTTTTTGAAATTATGCACCAGACGCCTGATGGAACGCCGCTGCCGGCTGAGGTTACGCTTGTCAGGGTTAATTATATGGGGAATGAAGTTGTTATCGCTTATACAAGAGATCTCCGTGATATAAAAAAGCTGGAAGTTAAAGCGGAAGAAATAAATTATGACGCTTTGACAGGAATTTTTAACAGAAGATACTTTAATGAGAATCTTGAACGTACCATAAAATCTTTATCGCGCGCCTGCGGGATGCTCAGTCTGATGATGGTTGATATTGATTTTTTTAAAAATTATAATGATACATACGGTCACTGTACGGGTGATAACTGCTTAATAAGTATAGCAGCCGCGCTAACGAAAAATATGGCAAGGGAAGGTGATTTCGTTGCCCGGTACGGAGGAGAAGAATTTGCCGTTGTAATGCCCAATACTGGTGAGGACGGAGCGCGGTTTCTTGCGGACAAACTGCTTGAAAGCATACGGAAACTTGCCATTCTGCATGAGAATAGCAATGTAGCGAATTTTGTGACTATTTCAATAGGGGTTACGACAGGCAGCGTGCGGTATACGCAAAAAGCTATGGATTATGTTAATACCGCCGATAAAGCGCTCTATATGTCCAAGCAGAGCGGCCGCAACCGGTACACTTTTATTGGTTTTGAAGATATAACTAATAATCAGTAGCTGTATAAAATAATTTTTAGGAGAAGAAAATATGAAAATGAAAACAGCGGATCAAGAACACAAAAGCGACAAATATGTTTCATGGTCTAATCGCTATTCCATGGGAATCAAACTGATTGATGATCAGCATAAAGGGCTTTTGGATTTTGTTAATGATTTGTTTAATCATTCAACCGGCAAGGAAAACGAAGAACGGGCATATTTCAAGGATGTAATTGATGTTGCCGTATCATATATAAAAACTCATTTCGCTACAGAAGAAAAATATATGATTGCGACTAAATTCCCGGGTTATGCGGAGCATAAAAAAGCGCATGATGAATTTATATTAAATGTAGTTAAAACTGTAAAGGATTTTGAAGCCGGAAAAAGACTTGTGCTTGATAAATTTGCGCGGTTTTTAAAAGACTGGGTTTTATCCCATGTAGCCGGAATGGATGTTTTATATGCGCAATACTTTAAAAAAATAGCGACACGAAAAGATGACGGTAAGCTCAGTATTACAGCTGCGGATTTAAAGTAAAGCTTCTCTGGATTTATTTGACATTTTAATGATTTTTTTGCAGTTATATCCAAAAGTATCTGTCACCCTGCAGGAAAAATACCGATATATAATATATATATGAAACTTCTCTTGTTCGCGGGTTTGTTTATTTTTACTTCATGGCTTTATGCCGCCGCTCCTTTAGATGGCGGATTTGCCCTTGCGCCGAAAGTTTCCGCGTCACAGGAAGAGAAAGATCGCATTTTTAATGATGCGCGTAGTAGAGTAATTAACGCTGCCGTTAAATATGAAAACACCCCATACAGATTTGGAGGTATAGACTCAAACGGGCTTGATTGTTCAGGTTTTATTTCTGTCAGTTTCATGGATGCTCTGGGGGTGTCTACTCCGCGGTCGGCTGCCAGTATTTATTCATGGACAGAAAAAATAACTCTTGATAAAGCGCAGCCTGGAGATTTATTATTTTTCAGAACTGGTAATACAGCGAGAATTACCCACGTTGCTTTGTATCTGGGCGGCGGAAGATTTATTCATGCAGCTTCTTCAGGTCCCAGTACGGGTGTAATCTATTCAAATATTGATGAGCAGTACTGGGAGAGGACTTATGCCGGAGCGGGACGGGTATTTCCGGAAAGTTCATCCGCTGTACAGACTGTTATTCCCGGCGGCAGTTCTTCAGGCAACAGAGCCGATATCTCCGTGAACAGAAGAGTGCAATCGGGTTTTTCGCCTGTGATACATGAAAAGAAAACACGGATTATAGCGGGGGCTGCGTTTGCGCCGACATGGAATGGTTTTTTAAAAGGCGGAAATATGGCGCGCGGTTTTACTTCGCAGTTCCGTCTCGGCGCTGACACAAGTATTTTTAATTACAAAATGATTCTTGGTTTTGAATTACGACCCGAGTATGATGGAGCTCTTGGAGTGTTCCGCCTGCCTTTGACATTCTCCTGGGGCCGTAATGATAAATTAAGAATTTTTGCAGGTCCTGTTCTGAGTATAGGTCATGCTTCTCTTTCCACTGATGAAGGCGAACGCAGTTACTCAGGCGGGACAACCTGGTTTGGCGCCTTTGGCGTTACATTGGCGCCTTTTATTTTTAATACATCAAGAGGGGAGATAGCTCCCTATTTTGAAACCGCATGGCAGTCATATTCCAGCGATAATTCAAATTTTAACTTTAACGCGGATTTTTCCGCAAACATTCGTTTTTCTACCGGAATTAGATGGACAATGCAGGTTAATTAGTTTTTTAGGAGATGCGCAATTTATGGAGAATAAATTAAAAAACAAGCTGTCTTATGCAAGCGGAGATATTTACGGCGGCGGGGCATTCATGATTTTCAGTCTGTTGTTTATGAATTTCCTGGTACTCGTTGAAGGCTTACCCGTAATCGCTACCACTGTAATTATTTTTATCGGAAGGCTTTGGGATGCGGTCACTGACCCTATAATGGGAAGGATATCAGACAAAACCAGATCCGGTTTTGGAAGGAGGCGTATTTATTTTCTGATTGGCATTATTCCTGTTTTTCTCTCATTTGTAATGCTTTTTTATTCATTCGGCATTCAGAGCGTTAACGCCAAAATTATTTATTATATATTTTCCTATATGTTCTTCGGGACAGTGTTCAGCATTGTCATGGTTCCGTACAATGCGATTTTATCGGATATGACATCCGATTATAACGAACGGACAAGTTTTACTACATTCAGGATGTTGTTTTCTGGGGGCGCGTCTCTTTTATGCGCTGTTATACCCGGTTTAATTATTAAATCTGCGGGGAGTGAACATAACGGACCTGAACAAATACACGGTTATCTTGTTATGGCTCTTGTTTTCGGGGCGGTTTTCGGCGGATGCTGGTTTATCGCTTTTTTAGGGACAAGAGAGAAGAAAAACATTCCTGCTCCTGAAAAAATAACAATTGCCTCATGGCTTTCTGTTTTTTCAAACAAGGCGTACAGGAATTTTTTAGGGATTTTTATTACATTTCAGATAGCGGTTGATCTTGTCCTTGCGTTATTTATTTTTTATATTGATATTGTTGTCCTAAAGTATCAAAGCTATGAACTTATAGTCGGAACGCTTCTTGTCTGTTCCATGCTGCTTATGGTTGTTCAGGGCGCTATAGCGAAAAGGAAAGGAAAGGCATTTCCGCTTTATATCGGTATACCTGTATGGATACTTTCATCGCTTGTTTTTATCTGGCTTGACGCAGGCGTTCCTGTTATTGCGCTTTGCATACTTGCGGCGTTAATTGCTGTAGGCTCTTCCGCAGGCAATCTTTCCACATGGTCAATGCTTACCGATATTTATGACATTGACGAGATATGCAGCGGGAAACGCCGTGAAGGTCTTTACGCCGGAATGACGACATTCGTCCGCAAGTTTGCAAGCGGCGTTGCAGTGCTTTTAATGGGCTTTGGACTGCAGGCGATGGGCTTTGATCAGAATGAATATACTGTTTTAAAAGCCGGCGCAGGCGATTTTAATCCGGCTGTATATGCTCAAAGCAATGTCGTAATCGGTATAAAATGGATGTTCGTTCTTATTCCGTTTTTGCTTCTGTCAGCCTGTCTGTTCTTCGCTGTCAGAAATAAAGTAACAAAGCGGCGTTTTGATTCTGTATTAAAAGGAATTGACGAATTTAAATTACACGGCAGCATTGACTTGTTGAATGTACAGGAAACCGAAGACGTGCTTATCATTACAGGAGTTAAAAAAAATGAGTTGTGGGGTTCAGAAACTTAACAAAAAACTCGAAAAGGCATTTGCCGGTAATGTAAGGGCGGAATTAAAGGATAAAGTTCTTTATCTGACAGGCGAGCTTTGTGAATGGAATGATATTGTCCGCGCAGGTCTTATTTCCGCAGACAGAAAAAAATACACTGTTGTAAATAATATTAACTGGTCAGGCGGTAAAATTCCTTCAATGAGATTACCGTCTGTTACAGACAGTCTCCTTGAAGGCGAACAGCCTGATGTTCTTGTTATCGGCGGCGGGATTACAGGATGCGCTATAGCGCGTGAACTTACAAAGTACAAACTTAATGTCATTCTTGCTGAAAAAGAACATGATGTCGCTCTTCATGCGTCAGCGCGAAATGACGGAATGGTTCATCCGGGAGCGGATCTGTTCAAGGGTCAGCTGAAGAAAAAATACAATGACGCAGGAAACAGAATGTACCCTGATGTATGCAGGGAACTTGATGTTCCTTTCCGGTATACAGGGCAGTACCTTTGTTTTACAAACGGATGGATGAAGCCGTTTGTGTTTCTGAGTCTTGCTTACTGGAAATTTATGGGCGTTCCCTCGAAATACATCACAAGAAAAAAACTGGATAGTATTGAACCGCATTTAAACAAAAAAATAAAGTGTGCGCTTTTTTTTCCGGCTTCAGGAGTTGTGTGCCCTTACGGTCTGACTATCGCATACGCGGAGAACGCCGCGGATAACGGCGCGAAAATTTGCCTGGATACAGCCGTAACAGGAATGGAAGTTAAAAACGGAAAGATAGAATGCGTAATTACAAACCGCGGCCGTTTATATCCAAAGCTTGTTGTAAATGCCTCAGGAGTTTTTGCGGAAGATATTGCCCGGTTTGCGCAGGACAGATTTTTTTCAATTCACCCAAGAAGGGGCACCAATATTATCCTTGATAAAAAAAGCGCATTCAGAGTCAGAACAATCGCATCGCTTTTGGAAATTAAAGATAGGAAGTCTTCCAGAAAAGAACATTCAAAGGGCGGCGGCATTATTCATACTGTTGATGACAATCTGCTTGTAGGACCTAATGCGGTTGAAACATGCGAAAAGGAAAATTTTTCTACAGACAGGGAAAGCGTAAAGGCAGTTATGGCAAAGCAGAAAAAGACATCTCCTTTTCTTTCCGAACGAGATATAATTACATACTTTACAGGTATACGCGCTGCGACCTACGAAGAAGATTTTATAGTATCTTTCGGCAGATCTACAGAAAATATTATTCATGCGGCAGGCATTCAATCTCCCGGCGTGACAGCAGCTCCCGCCATCGCGGTTGAAATTTCAAAAATGGCAGCGGAGAAACTTGGAGCAGGACTAAATGAAGAATTCAATCCTGAACGCAAAAGTATTATACGCGCCGCCTTTCTTTCTGATGAAAAAAGAGACGCACTTATAAAAAAAGAGCCTGATTACGGAGTTATAATCTGCCGCTGCGAAGAGATAAGCCGCGGCGAAGTGATTGCCGCTTTAAGAAGAAACGTGCCGTGTGATACATTGGACGGCGTAAAACGCCGCGTGCGTCCGGGAATGGGACGATGTCAGGGAAGTTTTTGCGGACCCCAGATTGCGCAGATTATTGCCGAGGAAAAAAAAATCCCTGTTACTGATGTTAGAAAAATGTCCTGTGACAGTAAGATACTGCTTGGCAGCATCAAGGAAATAATATGAAAACATCAGGATGTTCTGTCAGCGTTTTTGATGTTGTTGTTATTGGGGCAGGTCCCGCAGGGCTTGCCGCGGCTTTGGCATCCGCTCAGCAAGGGAGAAGCGCAGGCACTCTTCTTGTTGAACGTGAAGAAAAATTAGGAGGGATACTGAAACAGTGCATACACGACGGGTTTGGTCTTGTAAGATACGGCGAAAAACTGACAGGTCCTGAATACGCGCACAGATTTATAAATCAAATAAAAGACAGCGGTATTACAACTGCACTGCATACTTTTGTCTCAAGAATCGAAAAAACTGCAGATGGATTTGAACTTGTTCTTGTCAGCAAAGACGGAATAACAAAAGCGGAATGTAAAAGCATTGTGTTTGCCTGCGGCTGCAGGGAGCGCACCTCGCGTCAGATTGGAATTCACGGCAGGCATTCGGCAGGGATTTTTACCGCAGGAACAGCGCAGTATTATACAAACATTCTTGGGAAAATGCCGGGAAAGAAATGCGTGATTCTTGGTTCAGGCGATATCGGGCTTATCATGGCGCGCCGGCTGACGCTTGAAGGCGCGCATGTCATCGGTGTTTATGAAGCAAAACCCTCGGCAAGCGGTTTGATGCGCAATGTTTATCAGTGTCTTGAAGATTTTGATATTCCTCTTCATACAGGCGAAACTGTAACGAACGTGTTCGGAGAAGGGCGTTTAAACTCAGTTGAAATTTCTTCTGTCGATGAAAACATGAATCCTGTTTCAGGCACAGAACAAATTATAGAATGCGATTCGCTTATTTTATCTGTCGGCTTGATTCCTGAAAATGAACTTGCGGAAAGTTTGTGTGTTCCTATGGATGAAAAAACCAAAGGACCTTTAACAGATCAAAATTACATGACCATGACAGACGGCATCTTCTGCTGCGGCAACGCCCTTCATGTAAACGACCTGGTTGATTATGTTTCTGAAAGCGGAGAAGCCGCAGGAAGTGCGGCAATGTTGTATGCTTCAACGCAGCTTTGTATGCGAAAGGAACGTTTCTTTGCGTTAGTAAGCGCGGATGAAAGTCTCTTGTATATAGTTCCTCAGAGATTAAATATAGATGAGCTTGATTCTCCTGTTATTTTTTATTTCCGGTCAAGTAAAGAGACCGATATCGCCCGTCTTTCTGTTACTTTGAACGGAAAGGAAATTTTTTCCAAAATGTATCCGCGCTTAAGACCTCCTGAAATGGAAAGGCTTTCACTTGATTTGAAATCTTTAACCGGATTTAAAATAGACAGCGATAAATTGAAAGGCTGCGTATTTAATTTTTCTATTTCACCTGAACATAAAAGAGAGGCGTAATGATAGAGAATCAAAAAAAATCAGTCGTTTGTAAAACAATCACCTGCATTACCTGTCCCATAGGATGCCGGATAACTATTGATTTTCAGGAAGGAAATTTGAGGATTACCGGAAATAAATGCAGAAAGGGAGAAGAATTTGCAAAAACGGAAATGACGTCTCCTGTCCGTTCATTAACGACAACTGTACGCACTTCATTTGCCGGTAAACCTGTACTGCCTGTCAGAACCAAAGGAGAGATTCCAAAAGGAAAAATAAAGGAGATCATGCGCGAATTATCATGTATAATGATTACTGAAAAAATTGGTATCGGAGAGACAATTGTTTCAAATATTTTGGGAACAGGCTGCGATATTATAATAACAAGCAATTTATTAAAGGAGTAAAATTATATGGAAAAAACAAACCCTGTTGTACTTACAATTGATCTTGGAACGCAGAGCGTGAGAGCTCTTCTTATTGATAAAAACGGAAATATTTTACATAAAACACAGCATAAATATGAAAAGCCGTATTATTCGCTTCATCCGGGCTGGGCTGAACAGAAGCCTGATGTTTACTGGAATGGAGTATGCGATATTACAAACAGGCTGAAAATTGAAGCAAAAGAATTATGGGATGATATTATTGCAGTAACAATAACAACCATACGCGATACGTGTTTATGCGTAAATAAAGATGGAAAGCCTTTAAGGGATGTAATTGTCTGGCTTGATAAACGGCAGGCTGAAATGACAGAGCCTTTTCCGTATATCAATTCACTGTTGTATAAAATAATAGGGATGCAGGATACCGCCGAACTGCAGAGAAAAGTTTCGGCGTGCAACTGGATTATGATGAATGAACCTGGGATATGGGAGAAGACTCATAAATTTATTTTTATTTCAGGTTATATTACTTTTTTACTTACAGGAAGGCTGGCTGATTCTGTTGCCAGTATGATAGGTCATATTCCGTTTTCAAGCAGAACACGAAAATGGATGAGCAGGTTTGACTTAAACAGGGCTATTTTTAATGTTGATAATGACAAACTTACGGATCTGCTGGAACCGGGTAAGATAATCGGATACATTACGGATACGGCTTCTTCATTAACCGGAATACCGAAAGGACTGCCGCTTGTCGCTACAGGTTCTGATATAGGCTGTGAAACGCTTGGGCTCTCTTGCCTGAAACCTGACAGCGCTGCGATCAATTTTGGAACTACCGCAACAATTCAATTTACCATAAACAAGTACTTGGAACCTCTTCCTTTTATTCCTGCGTACCCTGCTGTTTTAAAAGGACATTACAACCCTGAGGTACAGGTTTACCGCGGGTACTGGCTGGTTTCATGGTTTAAAAAAGAATTTGCCGCAAAAGAAGTTGAACGCGCAGCGGAAATCGGCGTAGCCGCGGAAGTAATTCTGGAAAAGATGCTGAAGAAAGTGCCTGCTGGCTGCGATGGTCTTGTTTTCCAGCCGTATTTTACTCCCGGAGTAATAATGCCGAAATCAAAAGGTTCTGTTATTGGGTTTTCGGATGTTCATACAAGAGCGCATTTATACAGAGCAATTATCGAAGGGATTAATTTCGCCCTTATGGACGGACTTTACACCATGGAAAAACGCGGCAAGGTAAAAATAAAAAAAATATTTTTAGGCGGCGGCGGCGCGCAGAGCGATGTAATCTGCCAGATTACATCCAATATGTTCGGTCTTCCAGCGTTCAGAACGCAGACATACGAAGCTGCAGGACTTGGCAGTTCCATGGTTGCATTTACGGCAATGGGTGTGCATCGTGACATACACGAAGCGGCAGCGAAGATGGTGCGCATAAAGGATGAATTTATGCCGGATATGACGGAGCATAAGACTTATAAACACCTGTTTAATGATGTCTTCAGTAAGGTATTCAATAAACTCATACCTCTATATAAAAAATACGAGGAACATATAAATGGCTAAACCGTATAAAGGCTTTGAACCAAAATGGATTAGAGGCGATTTTCCAAAAAATTCTTACCGCTCAATTTTTAAATGGGGAGATCCTCTGCAGATAAAAGCGCCCAAGGAATCGCTTTATAAAGTATTAAAGAAAAAATTTGAGCTTGATGATAATTTTTTCTCAGAGTACAAAGTTGATCCTGGTTTTGATGAAGTAAAATTTGATATGCCGTGTAATCTTTCCAGTGACGATATAACGTCATTCAGGAAAATAACGGGAGATGAATTTGTAAAAACAGATGATTATGCCCGTCTTTCAGTAGCTTACGGTAAAACCATGTATGACATAATGCGGCTGAGAGAGAAGCGCATTGACGCAGTGCCGGATGCGGTTATTTATCCAGATACCAAAGAGCAGGTCGAACAGATTGTCGCCTATTGTTCCGAAAAAAAAATACCTGTATATGTTTACGGCGGCGGATCTTCAGTTACGCGCGGGGTGGAATGTACCAAAGGCGGAGTTTCGCTGGATATGCGGCTGCGTTTTAACAAGGTAATAAGTTTCAATGAGACCGATCAGATAATTACTGTGCAGGCAGGAATGAGCGGACCAAAGCTGGAAGAAGTTTTAAATAATGCCGAGAAACTTTTTAATGCAAAACGCCCGTACACATGCGGACATTTTCCGCAAAGTTATGAATACTCATCTGTCGGAGGATGGGTAGTTACGCGCGGCGCAGGACAGAACTCAACATATTACGGAGTGATTGCGGATATTGTTATCGGTCAGGAGTACGCAACTCCTTCAGGGATTATAAAGACTGACCTTTATCCAAGGAAAGCTACAGGTCCTGATATCGGGCAGTTAATGATGGGAAGCGAAGGCGCTTACGGCGTTTTAACCCATGTATCGCTGCGGTTCTTCCGCCATATGCCGGAAACAATCAAACGTTTTTCCTTTATGTTTCCAGACTGGGAAATAGGGCAGGAAGCGGCAAGAGAGATAATGCAGTCCGAAGCCGGATACCCTTCGGTATTCCGTCTGTCAGATCCGGAAGAAACAGAACTTATGATGAAGATGTACAATGTAGATGAAAGTCCTTTGCGGCATCTGTTCAGGTTAAAAGGCTTTAAGGAAGGAGAGATGTGCCTGTACCTTGGATTTACCAACGGCGAAAAAGGATTTTCAAAAAATTGCGCAAAGAATGTAAGTAAAATATGTAAAAAATACGGCGGCATGAATCTGACAGGCATTGTAACCAAAGCATGGGAAAAAGGACGCTTTAACGATCCTTATATGCGCGATACCATGCATGATTTCGGAATCATTACAGATACAATGGAATGCAGCGTCAACTGGAGTAATATGAGCCAGGTACACAGAGATGTCCGCGCTTACTGCAAGTCAAGACCTAAAACCATTTGTCTGACGCATATGTCTCATGTTTACCCGCAGGGGGCGAACCTGTATTTTATCTTTATTGTACACATGACAGATCCGGAAGAATTCCGTATTTTTCATGCAGGAATTCTCGATGCGATTCAAAAATCAGGAGCAGCCATGAGTCATCATCACGGGATTGGTAAAATGTTCGGTCCCTGGCTTGAAGGATCTGTCGGCAAAAATCAATTTGAGATTTTTAAGGCGCTTAAAAGGCATTTTGATCCGGATAATATCATGAACCCTGGCGGAACTCTTGGACTTGACATAACTGATGAACAGAAACGGTTTTTAGGCGGCGTAAAAACAATTTAGGATTAGCTATAAATCTTAAAATATGATAAAATTTGATTAGATGTATACAAGGGAAATTTCGGCGCCGCAAGCCTCTCCTGTAGAGAACGGAAATCCTGTTACAGGGACATGGGACAAGGCTTTTGACAGAGTAGATTTACTTGAAATTAGAAAGCCTTACAGATATCCCCTGCCCCGATGGGTGAGGGACTTCCGGATTAAAGAATGGCAGTGTTACTTTATTCAAGATGATGACTTCATTCTTGAAGCTGTTTTTTGTAATTTAAAGCTGTATAGAATAGCTCAAATTTTACTCTATGACAAAAAAAACCAGGAAAAAATTATCTATAAAAAGATAAGACCGGGAGGCAGGCATCTTCCTGTAAGCCTTGCCAATACTTCAATAGACAGTCATTCTTCCGGTTTTTATTTCCGTATTCACAACTGGCTTGACGCTGATACTGTAAAGCTTGATATTAATATAGAGGCAGCCCGCCGCAGACCTTCATTAGCCGTTCATCTTGCTTATGATATGAGCAATCAGGAGGTGACCCCAATGGCAGTTTCTTTGGGTATAACCGAGCGGCGAATCATGTGTGCGTATAAAGCGCTTGCTCCGGTGCGCGGAGACATGGTTTTCGGAGGGCGGCATTTTAGCCTTAAACAGGAAACATGCTCCGGTTTTTTAAGTGATTGCAAGGGTTTTTATCCGTACAGTATGCAGACTACAATATGCAAAGCAATGGGTTTTACAGAAGAAAAAAGGCGATTTGGGTTTCATATTGCCGAGAATCAAACAAGAAATACCAACAGGAACAATGAAAACGCCTTATGGTTAGACGGAAAATTGACCCCATTGCCGCCTGTTCTTATCACTATGCCCAACGGTATTGATGCCGACTGGGTTATTCAGGATGTTGAGGGTATGGTTGATTTGACATTTACGCCGAATGTATATAATAAAAACGGATTAAATTTTTTTATAACAAAGGTTGATTTTAATGCGCCGTTGGGATTTTATAATGGAATGCTGGTTAATTCCGGGGGAGAACAAATACAAATTAAAAATTTGTTCGGAATTGGAGAAAAACTTAATTTACGGGTGTGAATATGGCAAAGAAAGGTAATGCAATCTACGCGCCTGGCGAGCTGAACCGTGTTCGGAATAAGTTAGGCGTAGACGATCCGGCTGAAGCCAAGCGGATGGCTCAAATGTTAGGCGGAGAAGTAGGCACAGAACGGAACGATGATTCAAACACAATAAAGAAGGACAAGAAATCCGCATCAATAGGCAAGGGTAAAAAGGCAGGACGCAGGGTCGATATAGCGGAATCCGATGAAGAAAGCAGCATAAGTAAATCTAAAAGTAAAAATACAGTGTTTCCAGGAGATGATCCTTCGGTTCCTTCAAAATTAAGTTACAGAGAACGGGTGAAAATAGATCAGTATTCAGGTCAGCTTGCTTTTGAGATTAAGAATTCCATACAGGTTATTCAGTCGATTTTTTCTTTTTTTAAAGAGCCTGTTGATTATGTAAGTCCGCGCTTTATTACATTGCGTCTTAATGAATACTATGCGAAAATCGAGAGACTGGTTACTGCAACAAGAAATATTTTTCCAAAAGGCAATAATAAACGCGATAAGCAGCTGAAAATGGCGTCTCCGTTTGTTTATAAAATTCTTGATGTGCTTCGTAGCTGGAACATTGAACAGATTGCGGTTGATATCGCCGAATTACAAGCCCGTCCGCGTTCAGTAATAGCCACAAATTGCGCGGAAGTTCTAAGATATATTTATAAACCGATCTTTATCCTTGACGAACTTAATATTGAAAATATTAAGATAGCTTTTAGATTAATTTATAAGATATTGTACATAGAAAGCCCGATTGAGGCAAAAGACAAATATCAGATTATTATCCGAAACATTATCTCTTCGCTGATGGATATCAGAAAAACGGTTCAGTTCGGGCTTTATCCGCTTTTAATGAAACTCATATCCGATCGCTATATACCGTATGAGCGTTTTTTTGTTGAAAGGCGCAGGCGTTACATGGCTTTTTTAATTGTTACGGAATCTGAACAGCTTAAATCAACCGATTTGGTTCCTCAGCAGATTGACAATCTTGATGTAGAAACATTGCAAAAAAACTTAAGCGAAGATGATTCTGAAACCGATGAAGCCGTTGTTTCTGACGGACAGCCGCCTGAAGAGGGCTTTGAAGAAGATCCAGATGATCCGAAAGCAAATGAACGCAAATCAAAAGAAGATGCGTTAAAAGCGGATCAAAAAGCGCTTGAAAGGGGAAGAATAACTCTTGAAACTCTTTTCCCGAAAGCGGGCTGGGACAAACTTGAAGAATGTCCTGATATTTATCCGTATTTCGCCAATTTATACAGCATGAAACATGGCTATGAATTAATTGCCGCTTCAGATCCGATTCAGCAGGTTGCAGTCTTAATGCATATATTGGATGATCTTTTCATTGGACTGCGTTATATAAGTTTTGGCGCCGTAAGAGGAGCGGACGGCGCTATGGTAAGCGTTCATGATGAATTGAGCGAGATTATTAATAATTGGCGGAGATATATCGAAGACAGCTTTTCCAAAGATTATCTGCCGCGTTTATCGGAATACTGCCGTATGCTTGAGAACTCGGAAGAATCAAGAACATCGCCGTACGCAAGAAAAACCATGAATGAGCTTCACTGGATAAAACGGCTTTATTTTCTTCCCTATTATAAATTTGAATCAATGGGACCTCCTCCGTTTCCCAAACAGGACATTATACCAGTTTACAGCCTTGTAAGGAAAATAAGGAAAATGCTTACGGCAGTTGCCCTGGGTATTGAACAGGGTGTCCGTTCAAGCGAGTCTTCACCAAAAGCGCAATGCGAAGGAATAAATAACCCTTGGGATAATTACAATTTTCAGGTGCCTAATCCTGTTTCCAAGCGTTTAGATTTACTGCTTACCCCTGAAAGGAAAAATAATGCGACATTAATTTTTTTTACATTATCTGCAGTGACGGTTCTGGATCAAATCATAAATAATGATAACAGCTGGGCTTACGGAAACCGTCCCGGACCGCTTTTCCGCAGCGTCAAAAACGAAGGTATTACCCCGGTGTTCGGCGTAGATGAAAAGCTTAACGCAGATCAGATTTTTAAGGAATCTTTAAAAAAGAAAGCATAAATTTTTATCCGGGCAGCATTTGCAAATCAGCGCTGAGGGCTTTTGCCGCTTTCTCTGCGGTTTTTAGACCCGCAATAATTACAGTTCCTGTTGAAGGTCTTGAACCAAGCGATGAAAAGGCGTCTAGGATATTTTGCTCTGAGACGGAAACAAGGCGTTCAAGTTTTCTTTTCCTGTAACTGTCTTCGATGCCGTACAAGAATCTGTAAAAATCAATCAGTCCGTTTTCCGCGCCGGTACGGGGACGCATCTCCTTTGCGTAACAGCCGATAATTGATTTTACAAGATGATCTTCGCCGCTGTTTTGCTGCGAATGCTCCGTATTAGAGATGTTCTTCAGCATTGAGGAAATTGTATCAAGCGAACGCAGCGGGCTGGGATCGCGGTATGTCGCAAATGAAACGCAGTTTTCAATACAGTCACTGTTTGCGAACGCGCCGTAAGCGCCGCCTTTCATCCTTATGTTTTCCCACAATGCTCCTGTTGAAAGCTGGTGGGTTAAAACCATTTCCGCAAGCTGTTCTTTTGTATCAAAAGGAGCTGCAGTTAATGATAAAGCCGCAAACCCAACCTGCAAAGACCGGGCTGCAAACACTTCTACTTTCTGCGTACTGCAGCTCTTGTTTGCATGAGCGGCTGCGCTCGGTACAGGAGGTCCGAACCGGCTGAACCTCTGTCTAATTTCTTTCTTCGCAGTATCAAGAGACGTGCCTGTTAAATTGACTATAAGCCCTGAGCCTGTAATCTTTTGCCGCAGGTTTAAAAGCTGGTTTGCGATTTCTCCGGTTTCTTTTTTTGCAAGACGATGTACAAAATCAATCTGAGAAATCCCTGACCACATTTCTTCTATAGTTTTGGAAGAAGAGTTCCTTCGCCCCGCTCTGCCTGACGCATATATGTGCCCCATAGGAGCCAGATTGGAATCAATTTCGTTTTTCATTTCCAGAACAAGATCGTTTATACGTCTTAGATCTGTAAAGTCAGCCTCGTTTAAAAGACGCAAAACCAAATCTAAGGACGAAGCTATTTTTTCATCAAGGCATTTTAAACGGAAAATTATCCAGTCTCTGCCCGTTAATTCAAAATTTCCTGATGCGGTTTTTAAATATTTGTCTGCGCAGTTTACGGCTGATCCTGTGTGCAGGATCGAAATAAACCCGCCCACTGTACGGGCAAGTAAACTTGATACTTCTCCGTAATCCATGCCGGGAAGACCAACGGATACAATCGCTCTTGAGAAGAACGGCAGCCATAAATAGTCTTCAGGGGACAGAGTATCTACGGGAAATGCAAGGTCGGCGTAGATTATTCCGTTGGTGAAAAGTTCGTGGCAGAGGGCAGGAATGCCTTTTAAATCTTCATGCCGGCGATCAATGAAATCGTTATCAACAGACAGATCGCTTCGTGAAAGATGCGGAATGGAAGCCAGAGCTTCCGGGCTGTCAGCTTCATTTTGAATTTTTTGCAGGTTCTGCGCTTTTTCCGTAATGATTTGCCTGTCTGCATTTTTCATTTTCTTTTCTTTATCTGCAAGAAATGCGGCAAGCCGTTCTTCCTGCCGCGGCAGAAAATCATCTTTCGGTTCCAGAATTACAAGGGCGCGGTGCGGATTGTCCAAAAAATATTTTTTAATTAACGACTCAAAATATCTTTTGTCAGAAGTCAGATTTTCTTTTAATTTCGCGATTAAAGGCTGAAGAAGCAGGCTTTCCCACGGTTTGCATCCGTGAAGCCATGACCGTAAGGTGCGGCGCATCCAGACAAGAGAAAAAGGTCCTCCAGAACGGCGTATTTCCCGCTGCGAAAATTCCATCGCCAAAAGCGCAGCTTCTATTTCCTCTGTAGGGATACCTTCGTTGTAAAGTCTTTGAAGTTCTCCCATTATTAAACTTTCTACTTCTTTTCCTTTTTGCTGCGCATTGCCCTCTATTCCTTTAAGCCCTGCTACGAATAATGTTTCCCGAATCTCTCCTTCAAGCCCTGATACAGGAGTTATATCTTCTCCAATTCCTGATTCAATAAGCGCGCGCGTCAGGGGAGAGCCGTCGTGCCCAAGAAGAATTTCTGTAAGAGCCGCAAGAGCTATATTTTCATCAGCGTCGGTAACATCGCAGCAAAGCCATGAAAGAAAGATTGTCGATTTTCGTTCGCTGCCTGAAGGGCATGGTATATGATAATTTTTTGGTTTTTCCCATCGGGCGGTTTTTTTTATAGGTTCACAGGCTTTTCCGCATGGAGTATCCTTGAAGAATTCTTCGTTTAAAAAAGAAAGCTGTTTTTCCGCAGGGATATTGCCTGCCAGAAAAATCCTGCAGTTTGCCGGTGAATAACAACGGCTGTGAAATTCCTTTAAGCCCTCCCAGTTTAATTCAGTAATAAATTCAGGATCGCCTCCTGATTCAAAATCATAAGGAGTGCCGGGCATTATAGATTTTACTGACCAAAGACCTGCATAAGTATCCAAAGAAGAATATGCGCCCTTCATTTCGTTGTATACAACGCCGGTAACGGAAAGTTTACCGTCTTTGGTAAACTCCATTCTGTGCCCTTCCTGCATAAAAGTCCATTCCGGGAGCAGGGGCTTAAAAACTGCGTTTCCGTATACGGACATCAGATTAAAATAGTCGTGCTCATTGACGGAACTTGCGGGGTAAACTGTTTTGTCGGGGAATGTTATTGCGTTCAGGAATGTTTGAAGGCTTCCCTGAGCAAGAACAATAAACGCATCTTTAAGAGGATAGCGCTCTGATCCGCAAAGAACAGAATGTTCCAGAATGTGAGGAGCGCCTGTGTTGTCCTCAGGCGGCGTCATAAAGGCAAACGAAAAAAGATTCTCGGTATCGTCATTCAATACATGAAACACTTCTGCGCCGCATTTTTCATGTTTTGCCCAGATCCCTGCGGCGTTTAATTCTTCCAGGTCAATTACATCAAGAATTACAAATCCGCTGTTAAGAATCTGTCCCTTTTTTAAATTTGTTTTTAATACATTACTCATAAAAATACATCCTCGTCGCTGTAAAGCACTATACTTCCGTTTTCACGGGCTTGCCTGAACCATGCAAGAAATTCTCCGGCGGCGGTATCACAATCACGCTTTGGAATTGCGCCCAGGATTTCAGCTTCTTCGCGTACCAGTTTTCTTCTGCCTGCGGAAACACAGGAAAGTATTTTCTCGCAGAATTCTTTTTCCCTGCCTTTTAATAAAACCGCTATTTCCTTTTCTGTCATTGTTGAAAGTTTTTCCTGTATGGGCTTGTCTACAGTATTGATCACATCGTCAAGCGTGTAGAGTCTTTCCTTTAAGTCGTATCCGATCTCGGGGCTGGTTTCTTCAAGCTCGTTTAATATCCTGTCGCCGAAAGCGTAATCTCCCTGTTTTAGAATAGCAGCAAGTGTCTGCATTCCGTCTATTTGAATATCCTGCGCGCTTCCTGAAATGTGCCTGACTTTTTCCCTTAATGCTTCTGTTATTTTTTCCAGCACTTCAGGAGATATTTCCCCCCGGTGAGCCATGCGTTTTAATACTTCCGGCTTTTGTTCAGGAGGAAGTTTGCTTAAAACGCCTGCTGAAAGTTTAGGAGGCAGCCTTGAAAGGATAAGAGCGGTAGTTTGAGCTGTTTCTGTTTTAAAAAGCATGACAAGCTGTTCAGGAGAAAATTCTTCAAGAAAGCCAAAAATATTTTCTTTGGACTCAGGAACAGCTCTGTTAAGCAGCGTCTCGCCTTTTTCAGGTCCTTTGGCAGCGTAAAGTATACGGCGCGCGGCTTCAATGCCTCCGCGGGAAGAACCTGTATAACGGTAAGGTTTTGAAAACAGCGAATGAAATTCCGCCATGATTTCATCCCGTTCTTCAGGTTTTATTGTTTTTATCATGGCGATTTCTTTGGATATTTCATTAACCTGTTCGGGATCAAGCTGGGGGAGAATTTCCGCCGCCTGTTCGCTGCCTATTAAAATCAGGAATTTCGCTACCCGCCTGTATTTTGAATCTTTTACAGAAGAGACTTCGCTTTTGTTAACTGTTTTTATAAATGCGCCCACATTGGATGCGCCCGTATGAAATACTCCCGCATCTGGTTTTTTTTCCTGTTTTTTCGGAAGATGATTCTGCATCTGCGGTTCGTTTTTAAGATTTATGGTTTGTTTGTACATCTCTACGCCGTGCCGTAATATGTTTCCCATATTGAAATATTGTATTATAATAAAAACATTAGTTAAAGACAAAAATGGGGCTAAATGAAAAAAATAATTTTTTATTTATATATATTTTTCATACTGACAGACGGAATTGTTTTTGCTGCCGGAAATCAGCAGACTGTTCCTGATATATCTTCACCTCCTGTGCAGGTTGCGCAGGTCAGAACCGAGCAGGTAAGCGCAGAGCAGACAAGAGCTGAACAGGTAGTAAAAGCCCTTGCCCAAGCATACCCAAGGCAGATAGAAAGGGCGGAATTCAGAAATAATGACTGGGCAGTCCTGCTGCGCGGTAAATGGTATTATTATGCAGGCGGGAGGATGCTGCCTGAAAATATGCTGACAAACGCCGCAAATTACAGCCCGCAGCCTTTTTATAACTATCATGCGGAACTGCCTCCGTGGAGAACTCCCAGTCAGGAAGAATCCGCGCGTTTACGCAATATGTCAAATACAAGAAGGCAGAATCCTCCCAGGCGCCCTCCGTATTTTTTTGACGATCTTTGGAGGGCGCATAACCGGAACGAAGCGTACGACAGGGTAAAAACAATTCGTTTCCTTGGAAATCCTGTGACGGTTCATTTTTTAATTCTTGAAAACCTCTCCCTTGTAGAAGAACAGATTCTGTCTGCCGCAAGAACCAGTACGCAGGTTCAAACATGGATAAATAACATCGCTTCTCTTGACGGATGGAGCTGGCGCGACATTGCCGAAACCCAGTCCCGTTCCTATCATTCATACGGACTTGCCATAGATATCATTCCAAGATCATACGGAGGAAGGGAAGCGTACTGGATTTGGACATCAAATCACAGACCGGACTGGTGGAACATTTCCTATAACGAACGTTATCATCCTCCTCAGGCAGTTATTAAAGCGTTTGAAACTTACGGTTTTATATGGGGCGGCAAGTGGCTGTATTATGATACCATACATTTTGAATACCGCCCTGAGGTTTTGCTTCTGAACGGAATGCCTCCTGAAACCAGCCGGTAGTTTTGTTCTGGCATAATTATGACTATTTTTTTAACAATCGTATTGTATTTTAACAAAAACCCCCAGCGACAATAATTCAGCCGCCAGATATTTGCATATAACGCCATTATAACGAAAATTTAAAAATGACAAAAAAGAATGATGAACTTCAAATATACAGGTTGATCAGCATTAATATAAAGCGTTTGAGATCGTTACAAAATATTTCGCAATTAGGTCTCTCCATTAAAACCGGACTTACTCACAATTTTATAAATGATATCGAAAACTGCAAAAAAGGAGTTTCCGCAAGAACTCTTGCGAAACTTTCTGCGGCGCTTGATGTTGAACCGTATCAGTTTTTTCTTCCTGAAGGCATGTCGAATAACAACATGATGATCTATGTTAATGATTTTAATGATTCGGTTCAAAAAGTTGTGGCGGAACTTACCCAGCAGTATTTATCCGGTGAAAAAAGAAGCTGATTGAGCCTGTTTCAAAACCCTTGTTAGTTTTCTCCGAGCAGAGCTATAAATTCCTTCTCGTCAAGCGTTTCCTTTTCCAGGAGAGAAGAGGAAACATTATCCAGAATATCGCGGCGATCTTCCAGGATTTTTTTTGCTTTTGCGTATTCGGTTTCGATTACGCGGGCAATTTCCTCGTCAATGTACTGCTGGGTGCTTTCCGCGTATTCGCGCTGGAAGGACGGTTCCTGCCTTTCCTGGCCTGTCATGCTCATGCTGCGCGACGTCAGCGCGACATTGCGGAAACGGTCGCTCATGCCGTAATCTGTAATCATTTTACGGGCAATATCCGTAGCTTTTGTCAAATCGTTAGCCGCTCCTGTTGAATATTCCCCTGAGATCATTTCTTCCGCTATGCGCCCGCCCAGAAGAATGTCTATCCGTCCCAGCAAATCTGACCGGGTGACTGTAAACCTGTCTTCTACAGGAAGCTGAAGCGTATAACCGAGGGCATAACCGCGCGGAATAATAGAAATCTTCTGGACAGGATCCGCGTTAGGTGTAAATGCAGCGATGATGGCGTGTCCGGCTTCATGGTAGGCTGTAAGTTTTCTTTCCTTTTGCTTAAGCACTCTTGTTTTTTTCTGAAGTCCTGCCACGGTTTTTTCAATTGCTTCGTCAAAATCTCGCTGTGTGACCATTTTGCGCCCAGCCCTGACAGCGAGAAGCGCGGCTTCGTTTACAATGTTCGCAAGGTCAGCGCCCGAAAAACCGGATGTAATTCTTGCGACAGCTTCAAGGTCAACTGCAGGATCAAGCTTTACAGGTCTTGAATGTATTCTTAAAATCGCCTCGCGGCCTTTTAAATCGGGTCTGTCAACAAGCACCTGTCTGTCGAAGCGGCCAGGGCGGAGAAGGGCAGGGTCCAGTACGTCAGGGCGGTTTGTGGCGGCAAGAATAATCAGCCCGCTTGTTCCGTCAAAGCCGTCCATTTCAACAAGCAGCTGATTTAAAGTCTGTTCACGCTCGTCATTTCCGCCCGCTATATTATTTATCCTGCTTTTTCCGATAGCATCCAATTCATCAATAAAGATAATACAGGGCGCTTTATTTCTTGCCTGTTTGAAAAGATCCCTTACGCGCGCAGCTCCGACGCCTACGAACATTTCAACAAAATCAGCTCCGCTCATGCGGAAGAAGGAAACGCCCGCTTCTCCTGCGACAGCTCTTGCAAGCAGGGTTTTTCCTGTTCCGGGAGGACCTACAAGAAGCACTCCTTTTGGAATTTTTCCGCCGATATCTTTATACTTTTGAGGATTCTTTAAAAAATCCACAACTTCAACAAGTTCTTCTTTAGCCTCGTCTACTCCGGCGACATCGCAGAAACGTGTAACAATGTCTCCTTCCGCGACAATTACCGCGCGGTTCTGCCCCACGGAAAGAACATTGCTTCCCATGTTTCCGAGACGTTTAAAAACAAACCGCCAGATAAAAATAAAAAAAGCTATAGGCAGCACCCAGCTGAAAATAAACCCGAGTATTGCGTTTCCCTGACGGGAAGCCGCTCCGTAAGCTACATTTTTTTCGTCCATTAATTTAATAAATTCCGGATCGTAAATTGAAACAGTGCGGTATACTCTGTCCTGATTTTGTCCGTATTGCTGAGTTCTTGTCAGTCTTGAGCGGGACGAAGACAGCTGTTTGTCCGGGTTTGTGTAACCTGTAAAAAAAGAATCTGTCAATTCTACGCGCCTGATTTCGCCTGATGAGATGCGCGCTTTAAATTCTGAAAAATCAATTGCGGGATTTACCCTGTTAAGCACCACATAATTGAAAATACTCATCCCGACAAGCAGAATTGCAACGTAGACAATCATGAATTTCCAGCCGCCAAACGGCTTGAGATCAGGGAAATTAGGACCACCAAAAGGAAATTTGTTTTTATTATCGCCGGAACTGTCGCTCATTCAATCCTCTTAATAATAGAGACTGTTCCGAAACCAACAAAAGTTTTGGAACAAGCTAAGTATAGCAATAATAAGGAAAATAAACTATCCTTATATCCTGAAATATGAAAAATTCAGGATTACCTCCCCTTTATTTAATAGATGCTTACGGATTAATTTACCGTTCATACTTTGCTTTTCTGACCCGGCCTTTAAGGAATATTTCCGGCAGGAATATATCCGCTTTATTCGGATTTGCCCGAACGATAGTATCCCTTCTTGACGACGGCGCGCCTGCGGCGGACAGTAACGGAAAAATTCTTGAAAAGGCTGAAAAACCTCTGCGTCTTGCCGCTGTTTTTGATTCGCGCACTCCTACATTCCGGCACAGGATGTACAGCGGATACAAAGCGAACAGACAGAAAACCCCTGAGGATCTGCATGAGCAGGTGCCTTTAGTGGAAGAATTTTTAACAGCTCTCGGAATTCAGTGCCTGAAGGCTGACGGATTTGAAGCTGATGATATAATCGCAACCCTTGCTGAAAAATGCAGAAATGAAAACCGTAAGTGTTACATTCTTTCTTCGGACAAAGACCTCCTTCAGCTTGTCGGCGGCGGTATTTATGAAATCCGCCCTTTAAAAACAAATAAAAACGAAAGCAGCGTTTCGACTTCAGGTCCTGTATGGGAAATTATCGGTCCTGAAGAAGTAAAAGCAGAATGGGGAGTGGAACCTTTGAAAGTGCTGGATCTTCTCTCTCTTACAGGGGACAGCGCCGATAACATTCCCGGAGTTAAAGGAATTGGAGATAAAACTGCAATTAAACTTATGGCGCGTTACGGCTCTCTTGATGATATATATAAAAATATTGCCGCTATCGAAGGTTCAACGGGGAGGAAAATTGCGGAAGGAAAGGAAAGCGCTTATTTTTCTAAATCTCTGATCCGTCTCCGCGATGATGTTGCCCTGCAGATGACAAACATGGATGAAGAACTTTCAGCGGAAAATCTGAATCGAAAGGCAGGCGCCGAAGTTCTTATGCGCGAAGGCGTCCAAAAATTCGCAAGGCAGCTGTATCCGAACGCAAAGGCTTCAGGGCGGAGTAACGCATCGCGAAATACGGCGGAGCAGGCGTTTCACTCAGATGTATCTGCTGAAAGCGTCGCTGAAAATGCTAACGCTGAAAGCGCCGCTGAAAGCGCAGATGCCCCTTCAGCTTTCTACGGCTTTAGGCATACGCTGGACAGATCTCTTCTCGGCGATGGAATTTATAAAACAATACTTGATCCCGATGAATTAAAATCCGTTTTAAAAAAAGCGAAAGAGCAGGGTTTTTTTGCCATGGATTTTGAAACAGATTCTCTTGACGCGTGGAATTCCAATCCTGTAGGAATTTCGCTTGCGCTTAAGCTGAAAGAGGCTTTTTATGCGCCCATAGCGCCCCACAATATTAAAACTGAACCTTCTTCTTTTATTGAAGCTGAAAAAGTCCGCATTATGCTTGCGCCGCTTTTCGCGGATGAAAAGATGACAATAATTGCGCATAACGCAAAATTCGATTACAAAGTGAGCCGGGGCTGGGGCATTGAGAAGTGGAAATGTAAAATTTGGGATACTATGGTGGCGTCATGGCTTGCTGATCCTGAACGTAACAGCTACTCGCTTGATTCGCTTGTTTCCGGTATTTTTGAATATAAACCGGTTAAATTTCCTGACATAGTTCCGAAAGGAAGCACGTTTGCCGAAGTCTCTCTGGAAACTGCGTCGCGCTACTCAGGAGAAGATGCAGATTTTTGTCTCAGGCTGAAGCATTATTTTGAACCGGTTCTCAAAAAAACAAATTCTTACTCGCTTTTTGAGAATCTGGAAATGCCGCTTCTTCCCATTCTTGCCGAGATGGAAGGGGAGGGAATCAAAATTGAACCGGAAGTGCTTGTTGAATACGGAAAGGAACTGGAAGTTGAACTGGATCGTATTCAAAAGGAAACATGGAAAACCGTGGGGCATGAATTTAACCTTTCTTCCACGAAGCAGCTTCAGGATGTGCTTTTTACCGAACGCAGATTAACTCCCGGCAAAAAAACAAAAACAGGTTATTCTACCGATGCGGCTGCCCTGGAAGAACTTGCAAGGGAAGATCCTGTTCCCGCTCTTATCCTGCGCCATCGCACATTATCAAAAATTAAATCCACTTATGTCGATTCGTTAGCTGAAATGACAGACAGCGAAGGAAGGCTTCATACCAATTTCGTGCAGACCGGAACGGCTACAGGGCGCCTTTCCAGCAGGGAGCCGAATTTGCAGAATATCCCGATCCGTACAGATGAAGGCAGACGTATCCGCGAAGCGTTTGCCGCAAAGCCGGGATGTCTTCTTGTCTCCGCCGATTACAGCCAGATAGAATTGGTAGTTCTCGCTCATCTTTGCGAAGACGAGAACCTTATTTCCGCTTTCAGGGAAGGAATCGACGTTCACACCCGTACGGCGTCGCTTATTTTCGGCGTCGAAGAAAGGGACGTTAAGAGCGAACAGCGCCGCATGGCAAAGACGATTAATTTTGGGGTAATTTACGGCATGAGCGCGTTCCGTCTTGCCAATGAATTGAATATCAGCCGCGGCGACGCCTCAAACTTTATTAACGCATATTTTAACAAATACTCAGGCGTCAGGCGGTTTATTGAAAACCTTATCAAAAAAACGGAGCAGACAGGCTTTGTTACCACGATACTGGGACGCCGCAGATATATTCCTGCCATTAATTCGTGTAACAAAACGGAAAAATCCGCCGCTGAACGAGTCGCAGTTAATACTCCTGTTCAGGGTTCCGCCGCGGATATTGTTAAAACCGCAATGATTAATCTGGACAGGCGGCTTAAAAATGAGAAAAGCTGCGCCCGCCTTTTATTGCAGGTTCACGATGAGCTTATTCTTGAATGCCCTGAAAAAGATGCTGAAGAGACTGTAATGCTGATAAAGGCTGAAATGGAGCAAGCGGTAAAATTAAGTATCCCCCTGCGTGTATCCGTAGAAACCGGCAGGCGATGGGGCGCGTTATAATTTTTTGCCTTTTCTGTTACGCCTTCCTAATCCCTGCTGAAATGTATTTGAACGAATTTATTTTTTCCCCGGCTTATAATACAATCATCCTGTATAATTAAGTTAAAATCTTCAATTGTTCTTCCGTCCTTTTTTATTCCCCCTTCCTTGATTAATCTGCGGGCTTCTGAATTTGTAGAAGCAAGCCCTGCGAATATAAGGATTTTTACAATCGATTCTTCTGTTTTTTCGATTGTATATCTATTTATGGAATCTGGGGCTCTCCCTCTTGCTATTGAACGGTAACACTCTTCGGCATGTAAAACAGAATCTTCTCCGTGATACATTCTGACTATTTCTCTTGCGTATGAAAAATGCGCCTGCCGGATATCGCTGTTTATTATTTTTATATATTCGTTTTCAGGAAAATCCGTAGTCAGTTGAAAATACACAGGCAGAATATTGTCAGGCACTTTCATGCATTTTTTAAATACCGCATCGGCGGCTTCGTCAATGCCGATATAATTGTCAAGTGATTTGCTCATTTTATTTATGCCGTCAAGTCCCGGCAGCAGAGGGAATGTTATAACCTCCTGAGGTGTTTGACCGTAATTTTTTTGCAGTTCCCGTCCTGCCAGCATATTAAAAGTTTGATCAGTTCCTCCGGCTTCAATATCGGCGTTTAAGGCAATTGAATCATAACCCTGCATCAAGGGATATAATAATTCATGAAGACCAACAGGTTTATTGGCGGAGTAACGGTTTGCAAAATCATCCCTTTCCATAATACGGGCAAGAGTGTATTTGCCAGAAAGATTCAATATGTCTTTAAAATTTAATGCGGAAAGCCATTCGGAATTATAAGTGATGCGCGCTTTCCCTGGAATTAAAATTTTTGTTACCTGTTCAAAGTAGGATTTTCCGTTTTGCCGTGTTTCCTCAAATGAAAGAGGCATCCTTGTTTTGCTGCGTCCTGACGGGTCTCCGATCATGCCTGTAAAATCTCCAATGACAAAAATTATTTCATGTCCTGCTTCCTGCAATTTGCGGAGAATTCTTAATGGAACCGAATGACCCAAGTGCAAATCAGGACGCGAAGGGTCTGCGCCGAATTTTATTTTCTGCGGTTTCCCGCAGGCAAAACGTCTTTTTAAGCCTTCTTCCGAGAAAATATCCGCCGCGCTGCGTCTTACTGTTTCAAATAAGCTGCTGTTACTCATTGTTTACTCCAAAAAAAAGCGGTTCAAAGCATAATGCCCTGAACCGCCGAATATCCCTGACACAATGTCATGGCAATAGCAATCCAGGCTTTTTCCCGCAGCAATAGTAATAAATGGATTTAACGAGAAAAATTTTAGTTGTCTGTTTTGCCGTATTCAAAATAATACCTTTTATTGTATTAATTCACAGGAAAATAAATGTGTCAACCGCTCTTTTACAGCTATTCGCGAAAATAAACGCCGTTGACAACGCCATTGTCAGAGCCATTCGTACGGATCGCTGAAATTGTTCATTATTATATTGTGGTCCTTCGGGTAGCTGTAAGATGTCCATGTTTCATAACTTGTTATAATCGACCTGCAGTCTTCATCCGATAAAGTCTGCATAAAGCTGCCGCATTTTTCCGTTATATTCTCAGGTTTTTTGGGAGAATGTTTTACATATTCTTCAAGTTTTCTCATGGAAGGAAAAAGAATTTCATTTTCAAGTAAAATTAAGCGGTACAAATTATAAATAATTCCTCCTGCCGTATGCATACGCATAAATCCTTCAGGTTTGCAGCATACCCAAAAATAATTGTAAAACATTCTGAAATTACAATAAAATTTAAATTGTTTTGACGCAGCTTCGTCTTTTTGAAATACCGGTATACAGGCTGCCAGTTCAGGCAGTTCAGGATCATCACAGAAAAGAACCTTGGAGCAGGAAAACATATTCCGCATTGGCTCAGAACCGTTCCTTGCTAGCTCTTTTAAGTTTTCGCTTGTCATATAGTGGATATTAAAATATCCTCCTTCATATGTACATTTGCCCTTGTATATTTCTTCGAGTCCTTCATTGTTTTTTTTCTTTTCGTAAAAATTCTGCGGCACAATCGCGACCGCGTCGATATCCGAATCCGGCCGTGCGGTTCCTGTCGCGACAGAACCAATTAAAAATAAAGCCTTTATTTCAGAATTTTCACGATAATGCTTAATCATGTTTTCTGTTGATTCTTCATGATGTTTATGCATTTGATCTCCTTTAACAGCCGTATTTATTTATGTCAACATTGCCGTCATCTGATACTTCCACTCCTTCGCGGCGGAGAAGTGTTATCTGCAATTCCCTGCCGGCTCCTTTTTCAAGAGCGATGCTGCCGCCAGAACGGATTATCCTGTGCCACGGAAGATTGTATTTTTCAGACATGGAATGGAGCACTCTTGCAGTTTGACGCGCGCCATTGGGGATTCCGGCTTTCAGGGCAATATCGCGGTAACATGAAACCCTGCCTTTCGGAACCGCAAGAATTTGATTAATTATTTTTTGCGTAGAGACGGTCATTATGCCTTGAACAGAATTATCCTTTAAGGAAATTTTTCAGTTCTTCGGATGTGATTCCTATGCCGCCTTTTGCATCAAGTTTTCTGCCGTTCATTCTGAATGCAGGAACAAACCAGACGCCGCTTTTTTCATAGGCAAGATCGTTATTCCCGTCAATCTGCGCCGCGTATTTTCCAGATTCAAGAATTGCGCGGAATTTGTCAGTGTCCAGAATATTTTTAAGTATATTGCAAAGAACTTTTGGGTCTTCAACATTCTGCCGCTCAATCGCGACCGCCTGATACATCGCGGCATGGAAAGACGGCATATCGGCTCCAAGTTCTTTCGCTATATAGTAACTCTGGCACGCAAGGTATGTGTGAGGCGGATGATCCTCAGGAAGAGGATGAGACTCTATAGGACGCCATTCAATTTCAATGCCGGGATAATCATTAATCAGATCAAGCAGATATTCGTAGCCTTTTTTGCAATAAGGACATTCATAATCAAAAAAAACCTGCATTACAGACATAAAAGCCTCCTGGAGAATTAATCATATTATATTTTTTGAAATTTGTAAACGAAAAAGGCTTTTTAAAATTTAACCCGTCCGCGAAAACTCCGCGACAGTGTCATCTTGTCTATATATTCGATGTTTCCGCCGACAGGCATTCCTGACGCAAGGCGGGTAATTTCTACAGGAAAATCTTTTAACTGTTTCTGCAGATACAATGCCGTTGTATCGCCTTCGACTGTCGGGTTTAACGCAAGAATTAACTCGCTGACATTTGAGTCATGAAGGCGGTTTATTAATTTATCAATGGAAAGATTTGCAGGCCCTACTCCTTCAAGCGGAGCAATTAAACCGCCGAGAACATGATATACCCCTGTAAATTCGCGCCCTTCTTCTATTATGCGCATATCCTGCGCGCTTTCTATTACGCATATTATTGAATGATCGCGTCCTGTATCTGAACATACAGAACAAGGATCGATTTCCGTAAAACCGCCGCAGGTTCTGCATCGGCGGATTGCCTTATGCAGACCTGAAAGTTCCTTTGCGAGAGCTTCTGCGAGCATTGGGTTTGAATCCAGAATATGATACGCTATCCGTCCTGCGCTTTTTTTTCCTATGCCGGGGAGCCTTGAAAATAAAGTGACCAGCCTGTCCAGCGCATTGGGAATCACATTTTCTCCTGCGATTTATTGCGCGCCCGGAAAACCCGGTATGTTTAATCCGCCCGGCGGAATTAATCCTCCGGTCATGGAAGAAGCCTCTCCCGCAATCGCATCTTTTATTTTGGACATGCCGTCCGTAAAAGCAGCCATGATTAAATCCTGCAGCATCTCTGCGTCTGTCATGGCTTCAGGCGCAATGCGCACCGCAGTAACTTCCATTTTTCCGTTAATATCAATTTCTGCAAGACCTCCGCCTGAAGCTCCTGTTACCGTAATGAATTTGAGCTTCTCCTGAAATCCGTTCATTTGTTCCTGAATTTTTTGGGCGTTTTTTAAAATATCAAATGGATTTATATTCATTTTTTCTCCTGTTTTTATTCGATTATAGTTCCCGGAATCAGGGATAATACGCGTTCAACCTGCGGCGGAATTTCATCTTTTGTTTTTCCGTGCACAGCGTTATCCCATAACGGAACGTCTTCATCTTCACGCGAAGAAGTGCTTGCGTCTTTTGCGGCAACCATCCGCTTGAATTCGTCGGTTAGAGAGCGTCCTCCCTGCGATGTTTTCTGTGTGTCAGGCTGCCGCTCCCCGGCAGGAGGAGACATTAAAGACACATCTGAATTGCGCGTAACAGCCTGATTTGATTGATCCTGCGTTCTGCCGCCTAGAAGGCTTCGCGTTTCATCAAGGGCTTCCTTTAATTCCGCATGAGAGACCCAGCGGCTTAACCATGTCAGTTTTGAAACCGCAGTTTCAACCTCAAAGCGGGGAGACACTGAATAGCGGATGTCACGGTAACAGTCAAGTAAAATATCCAGCGCCTGTTCAAGACGGACAGAATCGTAAACGTCAAGCGCTTTCGCGGAAAACTGCGCGGGGCGGTAACCCAAAATGGATTCTCTTGTTACTCCGTTTTTCAGCAGAAGCAGGCTTCTGAAGAAACCGGCAAGGTCAATAATAAACTGTTCGATTGCAACGCCGGATGAAAGAATTTCGTCAGTTAACGCAAAAGCGTTTTGCGCATTATTTTCCGCGCAGGTTTCCGCAAGAGAGTTCAGTTTTTCAAGACCGGTTATGCCTAGCTTCCGGCGGATTATTTCGCTTTGGATGTTTCCTGCGGAAAAAGATGCAACCTGATCAAAAAGTGTGAAAGCGTCTCTCATGCTGCCTGTGGATTCCCTTGCTATCCAGAAAAGAGCTTCATCTTCAGCGGTAATTCCGTTTTCGGCGCATATTTTTTTTAGTATTTCCTGAATAGTTTCCACAGATATAAGCCTGAAGTTGAACTGCTGGCACCGGCTTTTAATAGTTGCCGGAACCTTGTGTATCTCTGTTGTCGCAAAAATAAAAACAATATAAGGCGGCGGTTCTTCTATGGTTTTTAACAGCGCGTTAAAGGCGCTGCCTGAAAGCATGTGTACTTCATCTATGATATATACTTTATATCTACCTGTCTGCGGAGGAAAAAGAACTTCATCCTTGATTTGCCTTACATCATTAACTGAATTGTTTGACGCTCCGTCAATTTCCAGCACATCCATGCTGGCGCCCTGACTGATTGCGCGACAGTTGTCGCATAATTCGGCGCCCTTGCCAAAATTACTGCCGCAAGGACCGTCAATTAAACTGTTAGCGGTGCAGTTCAATGAACGCGCAAGAATTCTGGCGGCGCTTGTTTTCCCGCAGCCCCTTGGTCCTGAAAAAAGGTAGGCATGGGCGATTTGTCCGCTTTTTAATGAATTTTTCAGGGTAGAAACGACAAATTCCTGCCCTGCGAGTTCATCAAATGTTTTAGGTCTGTATCTGGAAGCGGTTACTTCAAATCCGGAAGCTGCCATGCGACAAGTTTATAGAAAATATATAAAAGAAAAAAGCCCTGTACCAGGATGGCCGCGGCGCAGCAGGCATCCGCTTACCGTTGCTTCCTTCCGGACCTGGCGGGGTTGGGCAGCGCATACTCGCACGGTTCCTGGCACAAGACATTTAAATGGTAATATATTGAAAATAATCAGGTCAAGAGGTTTTATTTAAAGCAAATAAGTACCGATGATATATAAAAGGGAAATTTTTCCAGTCAAACAATCCGTAAGGGAGGATTTATGAACAGATTCGGTAAAAGTATTATTTTTTTATTTGTATTTATATGCGCAGTAAGCCCGGTATTTTCTCAAAATCTTGATATTCTAAAGAAAAGTGCCAATAATTTTTCAGAAAAAATGGCGAAAGCGCTGCCTTTTTATTCAACTATGGGATTAAACTGGTCGGATGCCTATATCGGGAAGATTACCGATACCCCTCCGCATTTCGGTGTCGGCGTTTCGGCAGGATTCATTACAATGGATTTTGCTTCAATGAAAACTTTATTGGACGCATTTAATGTGGCTCTGCCTTTCGGAGATTCGAATTTTTTTGAAAATATGGGTTTTCCGCTTCCCGGTTATGCGGTAGAAGCCAGAGTGGGAGGCGTAGCTCTTCCTTTTGATGTCGGTCTGAAATTCAGTTTATTGCCGCCTTCTCTTCTGAACAATTTTTTTTCTGACAGCGCTTTTGGATTTAAAAATATGATGATCGGCGCAGATGTGCGTTATGCTGTCGCAAACAGTAAAGTGCTGCCTGTAAAATTTTCAGTTGGTTTAGGCTTTAATTACCTTCAGGGCGGACTTACTTCCGTTCTTCCCCTGCGTTCTTTTTCCTTTAATTATCAGAATCTTAGTTATAACCTTAATCCTGGAAGTAATTCGGATTTGGGCGTTGAATGGAGGACTACAAGTGTAGAATTAAAAACACAAGTATCTCTTCCGTATAAAATCATCACTCCGTATCTGGGTGCAGGGGTGATTTACGCCTGGTCACAGGCAGGTTATAAAGTATCATCGCCCGGTTTGTCCATAACCGACTCAAACGGCAATGCCGTAAGCGGAAGCGAGAAGACAGCAATAGAAGAATTACTGCGGCATGATTACCTGACAGGTTTATCCGGCACAGGTTTTGAAACAATCAACAAACACAGCGGTCTTAGTGTACGAGCATTTGCGGGGATGTCTTTCAATTTTGCCTATGTCAGACTCGATTTGACAGGCATGTATGAAATCCTTGGGCAGAATTTCGGCGGCACCATAGGTTTAAGATTCCAGCTTTAAACGGATTAAATCCTTGAAGTTTTTCATGTGTGTTCGGCGGAATGATCATTTTCCTTGCGGTAGTAAATCATCGTAATTAAAAGCCCTGCCGCAAGCAGAAAAAGATTTAAGACAAAGGGCAGGTTTCTTGATATATCGGAAAGGAATCCGCCGATCCAGCCGAACGGAGCTGTTGCAATCATGATGATCATGTAACGGATAGCCATAATTCTTGCGCGTTCTTCAGGTTTGACGTGGAGAGCGATCAGCGATTCTGAAAGCGTAAGGAGAACCCCCAGTCCGAAACCATCAAATACAAGAGACAGGCACAGAAGCGGGTATTTTAACATTCCTTCCACGGGAACCGAAATAAGCAGGCATTGTCCTATAAAGTAACCGGCAAAACCCAATAGAAGAGGTATTTTTAAAAGTCCTCTTGATAATCTTGGTATCACAAAAAAAAGAAAGATAATCGCCAAAATAGACCTGAAAACCATAAACAACGGCAAAACCAATTCGGGAACAAGCAGCTTTTTGTTAACAATAATCTGCCAGAAAGTATTGTTAATCATTCCCACAATTCCGGCAAGAGCTGCGATAATCATGGAAAAGACCATGCCTTTGGAATTGAGGATTATTTTTAATACTCCTCCGTAACCGCCCGCAAGATGAAAAATATCCTTGCCTTTGGTTTCAGCGAGGCGCATTTTTCCGATCTCTGTTTCTTTGGAGGCAAGGTAAAGCACAACGACTTTAACAGCCATTAATATAAAACCATTTATAAAAAGAATTCGTATGGCGGGAACGAGGGTCAGCCTTGAAATTAATATTGAAGTAATCGGGGCAAAAATTGCAGATAACTGTCCGCAAGCCATAACAAGCGAGTATATCCTTGTTATCTGCTTTTTTTCGGCGTCTTCTATTAAAAGGCAGTTCCAGGAATTTGCCGTAACTCCGTTGGTGCCGTTTATTACAGCGGCTGCAAGAAAGAACCAGAAATTTTCAGCGCGCCACCAGATCAATGACGGAATACACCACGCAAGAATGTCAAAAGCCGCTGTCGCTTTTCTTCTGCCCATTTTATCGGTAATGGGTCCGCTGAGAAACGAAAACAGCATCTGAAAAACAGTGTTTATTGTTACGATAAAACCTACGCGCGTATCGGTTAATCCTATAGCCAGCATATAAACTGCCAGATACGGCAGACACAGATTCATCGAAAGACCCCAAAGAGGCTCTGTGTAAACGCACGCGCGCGGATTCCCTTTAAGTTTTGTCAGCGTAGAAAACAATGATGTATTCATAAATTATATAATGAGTGTTACCATTCTCCGTATCCGGCTATTGCGTCCCGCATAAAATACGCGCTGTCTTTGGGAGTGCGTTTTAAAGTTTTAAAATCAACATGAATAATTCCAAACCGCTTTGAGTAGCCGTACGCCCATTCAAAATTATCAAGAAGCGACCAGATATAATATCCCTTTAACGGAACTCCTTTTTTTATCACGTCAGCGCAGACTGACAAATGCTGCTTCAGGTATTCAATGCGCAGCTTGTCATGTACTCTTCCGTCCGCGGATATTTCGTCATCGTAGGCGCATCCGTTTTCGGTTATATAAATGGGGATTTCACTTTTACCGAACGCGCCTTTTGAAATCTCAGCAATCCAGAGGAGCTGCCTTTCCAAACCGCCCGGATTTATCGACCAGCCCATGCCTGTATGTTCCTGCCATGAGGGTTTTGCGCAGAATTTTTGCGGGGAAGACCCATCATAGGCGACAGGGTTCTCAAAATAATAATTTACTCCGATAAAATCTATAGGCTGGGCTATTGTTTCCAAATCGCCTGTTTTAACAGGAAAAGTGCAATTAATTTCCTTAAAATCCAATTCAGGGTAACCTTTTCCCAATAACGGAAAAATAAAAACATCAGTTGAAAAAGCCCGCATTTTTTCCGCGGCTTTTTTATCGGCTTCGCTGCCGGTTGCAGGTCTTGGAGTGGAAGGATTCCACGTTATGCCAATAGGCGCTTTCAGTCCCTGCGTTAGCTGTATTTTTCTGTATTCCCTGACAGCAATGCCATGCGCCATATTTATGTGATGAGTAGCGGAAAACGCTTTTTGCATATCACGGTGTCCGGGAGCGTGAACTCCGAATAAATATCCAAGGTGGGCGACACAGAACGGTTCATTTACAGTGATCCACATATCGACTATATCGCCTAACTCTTTATAGCAGACTTTTACATATTCTTCGAACGCATCCAAAGTTGCCCTGCTTGTCCAGCCGCCCGCATCTTCTAGGGGCTGAGGCAAATCCCAGTGATAAAGAGTAGCGCACGCTGTTATATTGTATTTATGAAGTTCTTCGCATAACTTGCGGTAATAAGCGATGCCTTCCGGGTTCGATTTTCCTGTTCCTTGCGGAATGATTCTAGGCCATGCAATGGAAAAACGGTAGCTCTGAAAACCAAGTTCCGCCATAAGCGCAACATCTTCCGCATACCGGTGGTATTGATCGCAGGCAACGTCTCCGTTCTCTCCTGAATTTACCGCTCCCGGTTTACGCGCGAAAGTGTCCCATATACTCTCGCCTCTGCCGCCTTCGCGGGATGCGCCTTCTACCTGATAACTGGCTGTAGTAGCTCCCCAGATGAAATCCTTTGGGAATTCAAGCTTTTCCATGTTACACTCCTTGTGTTATATTCATGTATTATATGAAGTCTGTCCATAATGTGTCTACATTGCGCATTATATACAGTAACTTGACATTAAATAATAGAATGTAATAATCTGTAACAAGCGGTAAAAATGAATAAAAATGTTCATTGTATATAAACAAAATATTGTATAGTATTCAATAAGGAAAAAAAGGAGAAATATTTGCAGGTCAAAACAAGTATAATCAGACTTAAAAAGTCAAGTTATCTTAAGCGATCATGGATGCTGTATTTGATGCTGGTGCTTCCCATGGCGTTTTTCCTGGTTTTCCGGTATATTCCGATGACAAATATTGTTATCGCTTTCAAGGATTATAATATTTTCCAGGGTGTTTGGTCTGAAGGTTCACCCTGGTCGGGGTTAAAATGGTTCGAAAGGGCTTTTGCTTCAAGAGATTTCTGGTTTGCATTCAGAAATACTTTATGGTTAAATTTTCTTGATCTTCTGTTCGGCTTTCCCGCTCCTATTATTCTTGCCCTTCTATTAAATGAGCTTGTTTTTAAAAATTTTAAAAAAGTAACGCAAACCATTATTTATCTTCCCCACTTCCTTTCATGGATTATCGTATCAAGCATCGCTTCAAGGTTATTGGCTCCGACTACAGGCGTTGTGAACATCTTTTTGGTAGAAAATTTCGGAATTGGACCTATTGATTTCCTCATGGAAAAATCAAAATGGGTAGTTACATATGTGACTTTCGGAGTTTGGAAAGACATGGGATGGGGAACAATAATTTATCTTGCGGCAATTACCGCAATCAATCCGGAATTATACGAAGCTGCGGAAGTAGACGGCGCAGGACGCTGGCGAAAGCTCTGGAATGTTACGCTTCCGGGTATAAGACCGACCATCGTAATTTTATTAATAATGAATGTAGGGCGAATTTTGGGGATTGAGCTGGATCGTCCGTATACAATGATGAACAATATTGTCATTGAAGTTGCGGATGTACTTTCAACCCTTGTGTACAGGCTGGGTATAAGGTCATTCCAGTTCTCTTTAACTGCGGCAATTGGTCTGTTCCAGTCGGTAATTTGCGTAATATTCCTGGTCTCCGCAAATACTCTGGCAAAGAAATTCGGCGAACGCGGTATTTGGTAAGGAGAAAACAGTATGACAATTAAATCAAAAGAAGCGAAAATTAGCGATTGGCTGGTTGTACTGATCTGTATCGGCGTAATCCTGCTCTGTATCTTGCCCATGTTAAACCTCCTTGCCCAGTCATTAAGCAGTTCACAGGCTGTAATTAACAGCAAGGTTACATTTACTCCGGTTCTGCATGATTTGCAGGATAATACCTATAAAACCGGTATAACCCTGGAATCATATATCTATGTCTTTTTGGATAAATCCTTTGCCCGTTCAATGTGGTGGACTGCAATCCTGACAGTCATTTGTACATTTATCTCCCTTACAATGACAATACTGTGCGCATATCCGCTGACCTATGACTGGCTGAGGGGAAAGGGGATAATCAACACATTGATTATTTTTACCATGTATTTCAGCGCAGGCACCATTCCAAACTACATATTGATGCGTACCCTTGGGCTGCTTAACAATCCGCTGGTTCTGATCATTCCCAACTGTCTTTCCGTTTTTAATATGATAATTCTGCGAAGTTTCTTTTTCGGCATTCCTGACAGTTTGCGGGAATCTGCGGAAATTGACGGCGCAAATCCTTTTACAGTTCTTGTAAGAATTTATCTTCCTCTTTCAGGTCCTGTTTTGGCAACTCTTGCCCTGTTTTACGCAGTAGGCCGCTGGAACGGATTTGGAGACGCTCTTCTTTATATTAACGCCGCGCCGCAATGGGTTCCGATACAGCTTAAACTCTGGCAGCTTATTCAAAATATGACATCGATTGATGTTTCTACAGTGGAAATGGTTGCCGGCACAGTGCCCCGCGCATCTGACGCGATAAAAGCCGCGGCGATAATGTTCGCGACTGTTCCGATTCTTGTGGTATATCCCTGGCTCCAGCGGTACTTCATCGCCGGCGTAACAATAGGAGCGGTTAAAGGATAAAAACAACCGTATGGAAATCTATCTGACCGCATAAATACGTTTGTGCGGCTGGATAGCCTATATGGAAGTATAGACTTATATATTTTTTAGGAGGAATTTATGAAAAAATTGGCACTTGTTTTGGTCATTTTAATGGTAGCCATAACAATTGTAACCACCGGTTGTAAAAAAGATACAACTCCTACAGGAACCGGGGCGCTTACCGTACAAATTTTTGACCGCGGTACAGACGGCGGAAGATCCCTTGCGTATGATAACGCATGGACTAACTGGATTAAAGAGAAGGTAAAAGCTGACCTTGATATTGATGTCACCTTTATCCCGGTTGGACGCTGGTCTGAAAACACAGATATCGTGAACTTGATGGCATCCGCAAGCGCTCCCGATCTCTGTTACACCTATGCAGGCGACATGATCGCGGCTTTCCGTGATCAGGGCGGCATTATGGACATTGCGCCGTTTATTGATCAGTATCTGCCGGATCTTAAAAAACTTCTCGGTGATGATCCTGCGTTCCCGGGCAAAGACTTCATCTACCGCAACGCAGATCCGCAGACCGGAAGAATCTATTCAATCCCAAGTTACCGCGTAGCAATAGCCCAGAGGAATATTTTTATCCGCAAAGACTGGCTTGATAAACTCGGACTCAGATTACCTACAAACATCAATGAATTCTACAACGCGCTTGTGGCTTTCCGTGACAACGATCCTGGCAATGTCGGAAGAAACAGGGTTGTCCCGTACGGTCAGAACAGCGATGCGCGCTGGGGGCTTGCAAATCTTATCCACCACCACATCAATTCCAATATGAGCGACAGGGATCGCTGGGTTAACAGTGTTCATGAACGTTATATCGTAATGCCTGGTTACAAGGAAGGCGTACGCCTGATGAACCGCTGGTACAATGAACGCCTTATTTATCAGGACTTCCCGCTCATGACAACAGCAGACGATTTCTACAACCAGATGAAAACCGGCGTTGTCGGCGCTTTCTGTCAGAACTGGGATTTACCATACAGACAGGATTACAAAATCAACGAAGAACTCGCCCAGAATGTACCCGGAGCGGAATTCGTTCCTGTTGATGTAGTTATTAACAAAGACATGATGGATAAAGTCGGTCTTCAGATGTTTATTCCTACATTCTCAAAGAATCATTATGCAGCTCTCAGATATTTAAACTGGCTTGCAAAACCTGAAAATTATCAATTCCTTCAGATTGGTCAGGAAGGCGTTAACCATCACATGGCAGGCGGAGTACCCAATATTATCGGACGCCCTGCCGGCGACCCCTGGTTCCAGAATTCATTTGTTAATATCGACTACACCATGCCGATGAACGGCATTGAAATGGGCAGCGTCGAACTTAACGCAAGAGTACTGGCTCTTGGTTACGGAAACATTCCTGCGAATACAATTGTAAACGCATATACAATCGCTACCCGCAACGCGCGCGCGGCGGCAGTATATCAGGCGACAACAACTGTAAATCAGTATGCGCAGACATTGCAGGATAAGGCTGACGCGCTTCTCGCGCAGGCAATCAGGGCTAACCCCCGTGATTTCGATCGTATCTGGGATGAAGGTATGGTTGACTGGCTCGCTTCAGGCGGACAGGCAGTTCTTAACGAGAGAGCTTCTCTGTACAAGTAATTTTTATATAAGCGAAAAAAAATCCGGCGCAAAGCGCCGGATTTTTTTTGCTGTCAGAATTTATCAGCGTCTGAAAAACGTGATCTCTGTTACTTCAATAAATTTAACATTTGCGTTGGAATTCTGGAAAAGAATTGCTCCCGGCGCTTTTGTAAGCCTAACAGCTGCTCCCGCATCCCTGTGAACAGAACCTGAGTTGCCACCTACGTTAAACTGCTTAAACGGGGTGTTTGGTCCCGGACCATCGCCCGGTCCCCTGATGTCACCCTTTGGATCATAAATCAACGTTACCATTGCCTGTCCGTCTGCCTGTCCTATTTCCTTACCGTCTCCATCAAAGTATTTTGCTTTGGCTCCTATTCTGTTAATTTGTGTCCAGTCAGTATTTGCTGGGAACTCCGGAAGCATAATCAAAAAATCATCATAATTTTTGGTAAAAGGCGCTGCGTTTTTCGTAGCTTGCAGTTTTGACAGATCAACTTCCAGCCTCTGAGCGAAAAGACCTACTCCTCCCATAACCAGGAAAAAGAGGACAAAAGTAACTACCAGTTACTTTCTACATTTGGATGTACTGATTTGTATTAAAGGGGGAGAAATCCTTAAAAATTTAAGAATTATTGCATTTTATTTCCATTAATGCCTTTAAAAGTCATTTTACATAACAAAAAGATAAATCAGCTTTTTGCCATTATTACTCTTTAAAAAAATGAAATAATTTTTAATTTTAGTAAATTTTTCTTTGACTTATACAAAATATGGGTATATATTGATACTAAACAGGATGTATATCCTGTTAAAGATTTTATACTAGGAGTTTTTTATGAAGAAACTGGTAGTTCTTTTCGTACTTTTCACCATTGTAATGGGGGGAGTAAATCTATTTGCACAGAGATTGACAGTGGATCTTTCCACTTTACCGGCAACAAGAAATGCGGATCCTTTTACAAAAAGATTTGATGATTTTCTGGTGGAATTCCCCGCATGGCCCGCCGGCACTAACTGGACAGCTTTTGACAGGATAATCGTCAGGGCAAAATATTTCGATTCAAACAACAGGGAAATGAGGCAGCAGGATGATCAGGTAATGGTTGTTTTAATTTATGATCCAAAGGGTGACATCAGGGGACCGGAAATGGGACCAGGTCCGAATACTCCCGTTAAAGCATTCAATGTAGGCGGCGGCTCCAGTACCATTCACACAGACAGAGGAATGCGTTTCAGGCTGGATAAAGCCCCCGGAGCGATTCTTTTCCAGAATGCAAATGCCAATGTAAGATTTGTTGAAATTACGGAAATAACATTCTTCAAGAATTAAGTCCAAACTGTTCGTAGAAAATACGAGCCTTTGGTTTAAGGATGGTGTCTGAACAAGTTAATACTTTTCAGACATCGCCTTTTTATATAATTTAAAAAACCTGTTCAAGTACATAAAAGACGCTTTCATCAGTACCGAAGATAATCCTCTTTCCGGCAATCACGGGAGCGGATAAAATCGAACCTTCCAAATCCATCCGCCAGAGCATTTTTCCGTCCCTTGCTGACAGGCAGATAAGCTGCGGCGGGTTTATGTCATCTCCAAGAATACCGAAATACACCCTGCCCGCGGCAATAGTAGGAGCGGAACTGACAGGAGTATCAAACACATATTCCCAGCGCAATTCTCCGGTATCCGCGTTAAACGCGCGCGCCGCACAGTCTCCTCCCGCGAAAATAACCAAATCCTTCCAGACAGTAGGAGCCATGAAATCAAGCAGTTCAATATTCCTTAAGAAGAGCATAAACTCTCCTTCTCTGGAATGATTGGGCAATACTCCCTCCTTTTGCACATCCCAGACAATCTCTCCTGATTTGCGGTTGATGGCGTAAAAACCAAGATGCGTTCCGTAATAAATATCCGCTGTGCCAAGAAATAAAAGATCCCCGCGGATTGCGCAAAAAGAATACCATGTGGAGTTAATTTCATGGTAAGGCAGAAACCAAAGGAATTCTTTTGCGTTAATGTCAAAAGGACCTACCTGCTCGACTCTCGGACCGGTTGCGAAATACATCACATCATCAGCCATAAGAAAAGTAAAGTTATACCAGCCGGGATTATGAATGCGGAACTGCTCTTTCCCGTCGGGAGAAAGATAGTAAATTGCGTCCGCGTCCCCGACAAAAATTATATAATCCCCGTATCTTTGCACCTGCGAATTAATCTGGCTACGGACGGGATAATTCCAAATTTCCTGCCCTGTCTCACGGGACAGAGCGTACAGTTTTCCGTCCTTGCTGCCAAAGTACACTTGATCCTTGTCGGCATAGGGTATCGAATTAATTTCCGCTCCGCTTTTAAAAACCCAGCGCATATAACCGCTTTCCGCGTCAAGCGCATAAAAGTTTCCGTCATCAGAGCCGAAATAAATTGTATCTCCTATTACTACAGGCGGATTTAATGATTTGATTTTCTCATCGGTTTCCTGCAGTTTTATTTTCCAGCGCAAGCCCAGAGGCGGTCTTATGCGCGAAGAACTTACGCCGCGGCCTCCTTCGCCGCGGAACTGAACCCAGTCTGAATTACGCGAACAGGCGGTAAACAATAGTAAAATTAACGCGAATAAAAGAAGTGAGGAGCGGAAAAACTTTTTAAAAATTCTTATCATAAATAAGCCAGCCCCCGCAAACTGAAAATGCGTTTTATTTTATGAAGAACGCCAGGGCACAAGGTTAAATTTAAAATATTTTTGTATTCCTGTTTCAGTAAATAAAAACGTTTTTCTTCTTCGCTCCTGTCTGCAAATTCTTTCCAGCGTAATTCCGAATAAATATCCACAAACGATTTTAAATGTTCTTCCTTCGCGCCTTGATTCTGCGGGAATAATTCCCGGTACTCATGAGCGGTTTTTGAAGCGGGCTTAAAGGGCTTGCCGTCCGCCGCGAGACGGGCAAGAAGCAGCAGATACAAAAAACGCGCTCCCTCCCTGCCGCCTGAACGCGAATTTATGAATAAAATTGATTCCCGTCCGTACCGCAGAATGTAGGCGCAAATCACCGCAAAAGCTGCAAGGAAAACAGCGGTTCTTCCTACTGCCTGCCAGGGGAATTTTCTTACATGTGAAAAAGTCCGGTTCTGGTCAATTATCGGAATAACCACATCCCAGGTGTTAAAATCGCCCGTACCTGAAGGCGGCAGAGAAAAAGACGTCGCTTCAAAATCCAGCCATCCGTAACCCGGAATATAAAACTGTGTCCATGAATGAGAGTGCAGATTTGTTACCATGAAAAGGCTGTCAAACGGATATTCCTGCAAAACAGGAATTCTTTCCCGCAGAGAGGCAAGCCCGCGGAAATGCGCAGTTGTCTGCAATTGTTCTGCGGCAAGATAGCCCGTTACAACCCTTGAAGGGATACCCGCAAGACGTCCAAGCAGCGCAAGGCTGTTTGAGAATTCAACGCAGTCGCCTTCCGCAGAATTAAAAAGAAATTCTTTTAACGCGTCAATGGAATGATCATCGTTGTAACTAAGGTTATATTGATACTTTGAAAAATTTAAAAGAAGCGCAAGAATTATTTCCAGATACTCATTGACAGGTTCAAGGTTTTCTAGCCTGACGGAAAATATCTCCCATAGGTAACGGTCGCTTTTTATTAATTCCTCGCGGTTTTCCTGCCACCAAACAAGCGCGTTATTCAGGTATGATTTAAAAGCGTCCCTGTCGCCTGTTTCAATCGGAAAATCAAGATACGGCGCAAGAGAGGCTCTTTCGGAATTACTGAAAGGACGTGACATCTCATTAACGAGCCTTAAAGGATCGCCTGAGTGCGTGTTTGAAACAACCTGATGGATGTATCGCAAAGGACCAGAATTTTCATTCAGTATTGTAGGATCAATCGTGACAGGACGCCATGGTAAATATTTTTTCGGCAGGGTAGAGAGAGAAAAAATTTCCTGCCGTCTTCTGCCGATATCATTATTCCATTCACTGTTATGCCATGTGACAAAAAACCGCGTGTTTACAAGATGATTTAAGGGTTCTTGAGGGCTTTCAAGAAAGCCTTGAGCAGGATCAAGCAGACCTTTAAAAGAATCTCCCATATACACAGGTTCCCTGTCCGATGCTACAACCATCACCATGTATTGACGGTTGTCTTTCCCTTCCCCGCTGCCTCTTCCTGTTCTGTTATGCCAATTATGCTCGTGGATTCCGCGGAGCCCGGGACGCCCGCTTTCTCCGCTGCGGGGAATGGTTCTTCTGCCTTCTCTTCTTCCCTCTGAGTCTCTGGGGATACCGCGATCTGAATCTTCTCCAATTCTTTCAGGTATTCTTTCAGGCAGCAGATTTCCAATTATAGTATTACGGACAAAATCAGGAGGTAAAACAGCCAGAACCAATATTAACGCCGCAATTGCGCTTAAAACAATAACCGCTCCTTCTCTTCCGGCTCCGCCTGAACTTCCCGGATAAAGACAGAAATAAATTACTGCGCTGTGAAACAGAAAAACTGCCGCTGTCCAGATAAGAATGAACTGGGTTAAAGCCATGTTTTGCCCCGCAATGTCTTCGCCTGAACGCGAAAGCGATAAAAGACGCAAAACTATCCACGCCAGAAAGAAAGGTTCCAAAAAGGCAGGTTTTGCCCAGCGCGGATGGTGAAATAATAAAAATGTCAGTGTAAAACTCACAAACCCGGCAAGGAACGGCTGCAATGCGCTTAATCCAAATCCTCCCGCCCAAACCGACATCGGAATCAGGAGCAAAGCCGCAATAATTAATCTGTTACGCAAATTAAACTGCGGAATAAAAGCGGTAATTGCAAGAACCGGAATAATTACAAACCATTGCAGTATGCCGATTGTGTCGAAAGGAACTGAAATGCCCGGATGAATAAGTATAAGACTGACTGCGCTGAAATAGAGAAAGAGGCGCAGTGTAAAAAGCAATATTTGCGGTTTTTTCATAACTTTGTCCCTGCGTAAATGATCTCTGTTCTTTCGGCATGAACCTTAAGCCGTTTTATTTTACTTCCGAAAATCATCCGCGTTTGAGGTATACATCCGTTAGTAAAAAATTCATTAATTCTCAGCGTTTCAACTTCTGTATCGTTTTTCTTCTTTTCCTTCCCGCTTTTTTTATTTTCTTTCTCAGCCGGCTGAACAAGATAAAGAGAAACAGACCGCGGGTTACAAGCGGCAAGAAAACCGGGAAGCCCAATGTCGCAGGCGGTAGAAAAAACATACAAATCGCCTGTTCCATGCATGGAAGCAGTTTCATATTGCGGCGCGGAAAATGACAAGGCGGCAAGTTCTTCCAAAAAAGCGTCAAGGTCATCGCTGTCTTCTATTTCCCAGCTTTTTCCGCAGGCGCGGACATGAAATATATAAGAAGACTGCTGTTCCTTAAGGCTTCGTAAAAAATGCGAGAGCCTCGCTTTTGCCCGATCCAGCAGCCATAATGCTTCAATCGTTGTTGTCCCGCCTTTCCGCTTTCTGCCGACTGAATTTACAGGAGCGTAATTGCGGAAATATACATCTATCCGGCTGACTTTTTCCTGATTATCGGGTGATATACGGGTTATGAGAGCATCTATTTTTTCTGAACTTTTCCAGTTAATGTCACGGAAACGGTCTCCAGGAGAGTATTCTCTCATATAATACTTTTCTTCATCGCTTGATGTTTTATTGCGGCGGTCTTCCGCGCCTGACTGTGCGTTGATATGGTAATTTTTCCCGAAACACGGCGAACTCCTGACATTCACGGTTCTATATTGAGCCGCTCCGCAGACGAAGAAAAAGAAACCGAAAATATCACGAAGGGCGCAATAACCTTCGCCGTAAAAAACCCCAGACACCGGAAAGCCGAATGAAAGCCGCGCTGAAGATTCCCCCCTTGAAACAGATGTTTCGGCAGATACAGGAAATCCTCTGCCGGAACCATACCCCTCTCCGGCAGGGAAAAAGCCGCCCCTGACAATAAAATGCAGGCGGAAAAATAAGGGAATGCGCGTTTCAAGCCCTGTGATCTGAGTATCCCCGCCTGCGTTAGCCGTCATCGGGAAAGGCGGTTTCCAGCCGCACTCCATTGATTTTAATTTGCGCGATTTCCAGATGCCTGTAGTTCCAAGAACAAGAAGCAGAAACAGCGCCGCGCAGGACAGCAGTATTTCGTAAGCATTACGCGCAAGCAGGGAACGGACAAGAATAACAAGGGCAATGGCGAGAACGGCAAAGCCGGCGGGCGTAAAAAAAAGCCGAAAGCGCAATATCAAAAACCCCGTTTTGGTTCTACAGGAACAGTATTCAAAATACCCGATAACGGCGCTTCAGGCGGTATGGAAGGATCCCGCGTTACAATTCTGTGAGCCATCGCGTGAATGAATATTTCCTTAACAAGGTCGACAGGCACATAATCCATGCCGCGGCATAGAGCAAGGGATCGCGCAAGCCGCGAAATTCGCACTCCCGCCCTTGGGCTTGCAGGGATTTCAATATCAGGATGTATCCTTGTCTGTCTGACGCAATTTACAAGGTAAGAAGTTACATCAGGATGCATTTGCACGTCATCTACCATCTTTTTCCAGCGGATTAATTCCGCGCTTTCTATAACGCTTTTGAAACTGTCCCATGCGTCTATTTTGCCGTGACGGTTTATTATTTCTTTTTCATCTTCTTCGGAAGGATAACCAAGAGAAAGACGGATCATGAAACGATCAAGCTGCGGCACGGGAAGCGGAAACAAATGAACGCCCTTTAAATTCATGGTGGCTATGATAAAAAACGGATCCCTTAAACGGTACAGTTTGCCTTCGATTGTAACGCTCTGTTCTTCCATCACCTGAAAAAAACTTCCTTGAGTCTTTGGGGTAAGAAGATTGATTTCATCGCATAACACAAAATGAGCGAAGATCGGACCCTTATTGAAGAAAAGCTCCCCGGAATGCCCCAGAAAACGGTTATACCCAAGAATATCCTGCGGAAGAAGATCGACAGTGCATTGAATACGGCTGAACCCTTCCATTTTGGCTTCGCCGCCTGAATTCCCCAAAACAGCCAAATCCTCCGGCCGCCAGTGTATGGACTGAGCCAAAGCCCGCGCAAGAGATGTTTTTCCCACTCCGTGCGAATCCGCAAGGATAACATGCCCTCCGGCTATCTGCGCGGCAATAATATACTCAAGTTTTTTTACGTCTACAGATATCAAACGCCTGATATTATTAATCAACAGTTCAACTGACTGCTTTACATTAGCTTCCATATTTAATGTTAGCCTAAAACATGTGATTATTACAACCTTTTTAGGTGTATATTTACACCATGTATGGTAGTTTAAGGACAAAAATGGTGATTTAAAAAATTTAATTTTCTACTAGTAATTTCAAAAACAGCATAAAAATCGCAGTTATATCTGCTTTTTATTAATATTTTGGAGGTAAAAAATGAAAAATAGGGGCTTAATGGGATTTCTGATAATAATAGTTTTCAGTTTTCTGATTATTGGGTGCAAAAATAACTCAACTGATGACGATGGTTCAGACGGTGGAAACAACTTACTTGACAGCGGAACTGGTTATATTAGGAGTAAATCTGAACCTTATAGGGATGCTGATAATGTTGTCGGAACGGGGATAATTAATGAAGGTAAATTGAATTTATCCATAGGTACGCCGTCTAACTTACAGATCATCAATAAATCATTTTTTTGGGATTGGGGAAAGGGATGAATTTTACACAGATTTTCTGACAGCTTCAGTCGCTGTGATTTATTTAGAAACAGCCCCAATTTTGTATTCATCCATGAAGATAATATTTTTCTCTTGCTTCATTGATTTGCCAGCTTACATCTTTGAAAACATCCGCTAATAACGGATCGAAATGTTTTCCTGAATCTTTTGCGATAATTTCCAGCGCTTTTTCGTGTGTAAAGGTCTTTTTATAAGGTCGTTCAGAGACAAGCGCGTCATATACGTCTATGATTGCCATCAAGCGTCCCGGAAGCGGAATCGCATCTCCTTTTAGACCATAAGGATAACCGCTTCCATCCCATCGCTCATGATGATAAGCTGCAAACATTTTTGCGTTTTGTAAAAAAAATGTATTTCCCGTCCGCTTGATTGTTTTATTAATGATAGACTCGCCCTCCAGTGAGTGAGACTTCATTATTTCAAATTCTTCTTTTGTCAAAGAACCCGGTTTATTAAGGATTGAATCAGGAATGGCTATTTTTCCCACATCATGGAGACGCGCCGATGAAACCATTGACTCTACATCCCAGTTGCGCATTTCATCAGCATAAACGCCCTTTTCAAGCATGGCATCTGTCAGTATTTTCATATATAACGATGTGCGATCAATATGACCGCCTGTGTTTTTGTCGCGGTTTTCCACGAGATCCGCCATGCTGTGCACTATGCCGTTTTTTAATTTAATAACATTAGAAATCAGAATTTCTTTCCTGCTTAATATATAAACGGCAATTGATGCAGCCGAACAAATAAACACAATCGTTGTTATGATTTCTTCCACACCGTGTTTGATTTCTCCGGCTGCTGACTTGTCCGAAAGAAACAGTACCGCAATCACCAAATACGTTAACATGCTGATTACGGCGGAAAATATGACCGGTTTTCGGTCTACATAAATAAGTGAAATAAAACAAACAAAGGAAAACGACATATAAACGCCATTCACTGTATAATGTGTGATAGTTAAAATAGCAGATATAAATGTCAAGCATAATAGACAGACAAAAGCCTGCAGAGTATATTGCTTTTTTTTGTCGAGAAATAATAAGGCAATTAAAGAAAAAAATATGCTGACTGCGATTAACAAAAACGGGATTGTTATATATGTCATTACATATTCAAAGTAACTCATATCCCTGAACTTGATTCCGTACTCGCCGTTTATAATCAACCCGGCAAAAACAAAAATTGCTCCTACAGTGGTAAATAAACAAATATACCAGTATGTTTTTAAAAGCTTATTGCTCCACAAAGTAAAATCAACTTCATTTTCATATTTAAGTTTAAGTTTTTTTAACATTCTCATAAGCCTTTATTCGAATAAAATATATTAAATGTATTCAATATTTTACATATTTTATGAACATTTTTGTCCATTTTTAACAATTTTCATACAAAATTTCTGTATACTTGTTGCGTATATTTTCCGAATAAAAAAATCATCATAGAATTCAATATTGATTTATCTAAAAAATTAAAATAAATGTTCCTGAAATTATCAAAATGCTTCCAATAATTGTTTTTATTGTTATTGTTTCTTTTAATACTATAAATGCCATTATTATTCCAAATACTAGGCTTAACTTATCTATTGGCATTACTTTTGAAGCCTCGCCAATTTGTAAAGCTCTATAATAAAAAAGCCATGATAATCCTGTGGCAATTCCTGATAAAATTAAAAATAATATATTCTTCTGTCCTATATTTACAATTTCATTATGTTTTCCTGAAAAGAATACAATTGCCCAAGCCATTATTAAGACAATAACTGTTCTGATTGCTACAGCTAAATTAGAATTTATATTTTGAAGACCGATTTTTGCTAAAATTGAAGTTAACGCTGCAAAAAAAGCAGATAATAAAGCAAATAATACCCACATAATTTTATTTTATTGATAATGCTTTGACAAATTTTTCTGAAACGGAATTTCCATTTTTGTCTATTGTTGTGAAATTCATCCCTTTATATGTCCAGCTTGCCCTGCCGATATTATATTTTTCAAAAAGTTCTCTCATGTCAAACATATAATTTTCCCTGCTGCCAAGATCTGCAAGATCAATTGCTCCGTACTCGCCGCAATAAAGTTCCTTGTTTGTATTTTTTATAAAATTAACTGCCGGTGAAAGCATGTTTTCAAGAAAGTTTTTATCAAAAACCGTTTCTGCCGTCATTGATTTTCCCTGTACAGGTTTTTGATTGCCGAAAAATGTTTTTAATTTGTCTGTTCCTTCGATTTTTCCGGGGTATGGTTGATTAATATTTATATCTTTTAATGGCGTCCAGCTTGCCCTCTGATGAGTAAAAAGAAACGGTTCATAAAAATGAAAATTATAGATAATGTATTCATCATCGTAGATTTCCAGGCTGTTAAGCTCATTCACGGAGTTATAATTGGGACCGCCAAGAAGTATATACCTTTCATTATCTATATCTCTGATGCCTTCAATGGTTTTACGGGCTATTTTATTCCATGTATCACCATGAGCATCTATAATTTCATTTAATAATTCAAATATAATGTTATCCCTTTCATTTTTATATCGTTTTGCCAGTTCCTTCCAAATGGAAATAAACCGTTTTTGCGTAATTTCGTCTGAAAATAAATTGTTGTCGCTTGAATTATTATAAAAAGCATAACCCGGCGCTTTATGCATATCCAAGATTAGGTTAAGGGAACATTCTTTACACCATCCAAGCAGTTTATCAATAATTTTAAATCCGTCTTCCTTGTAATGAAAAGGATTATTGTCATTTTCAAGTATCGGGTAATCAAAAGGCAGCCTTATATGGTCAAGACCCCATGAAGCTATTTTTTCTATGTCTTCTTTTTTAATAAATGTTTCAATATGCTCTTTTTCGAGACGGCATTGCGAAATCCAGCCTCCTAAATTAATTCCTGACCTGTATTTATCAAATATTATACCCATATTTATTCTCCATTACGTTATTATATTTAATTATATTATTATACATCTCAAATTTGTCAAGACTTATGCCGGAAAGGTTACAGAATTTTTAACCAAAAATATAAAATTATTTAATCATAATACAGTAACGCTGTTTGAAGTTCATGGTTATTATTTATATAATCCAATTCATACGGAGGTTATAATGAAAAGGGTAATTATTTTTATGTTTATTGCTGTTCTGGTAATTGGTACGGTTTCCGCCCAAAACAGGAATGAACGTCAGCGTGCTTCCAATTCTGTTGCCGTAGAAGGAACTTTAAAATTGGAAAGGGGATTAGTCGCAGTGGAAAGCGGTGATACTACTTATCTTGTTCCTCTGCTGACCCGTTATATCGGTTTTATTGACGGTATGAAAGAAGGAATAAAAGTATCTGTTGAAGGATTTTCATTCAGAAATTTCATCAATCCGACCAAGGTAACAATTGCCGATAAAACTTATAATTTTTTTGCAGGCGATCCTTTATTCGGAGCCAGGAATGAAAACATAAGACCCGAACGCAATAATTTCGCGCCCGCTCCGCGTTCCGCTCCCGGACGCAATCAGAGACAAGAGAGAAACTTTGAACCTAACAGGAAGCGCAATGACAGACCGGATCAAAATTTTGGTCCGGCTCGCAGACAAGACGGACGCGGCTGTAACTGTTCCGTGAGTTAAAGTGCGATTTAACAATCCTTGAAAAAAGGCTGTCCTGAGAAGGACAGCCTTTTTTAATTCCATTGCAAGTGAATCAAGTCTTTCCAAAGCCCGAAAGCGCTTTTATTGCCGCGACCCTTACATTAGAGGTTAATCATTTGTGGTGAACATGATGAGAATAAATGTCAGGTTTAAAAATACTAATTACCGGCAATAAAAACATTGCCACAAAAGACGCGGCAAAACCATTGTTGTAGAGATTCAATCCGCCGTTTATGTCTCCTATAAATCCGGCGACATTTACATGTAAAAATCCCGCGATAATTCCCCATACAGGACCGAATGCACCGGCAATCGGCGCGAGTCCGCTTGAAAACAATATTGCCAATATGTTTGAAGGAGCTGTCGGTTCCCATCTGTTAAGATACGCCGATGCTATCGCTCCAAGTACCACAGGCGTGACATTCTTTAAATGTTTGCCGAAACTTCCGAAGCCTGTCATTGTAAGTATTCCCGCGATGGTAGGACCGTTTAAGTCAGCGCCCAAAACCAGCACTGTAGTTGTCCCGAAAAAACATAACAGAGCCATGTTTACATAAACGCTTTTTCCGTGCAGGTTATAATAATCCGTGGATAATTTTCCCGAATGTTCATGAATTTTAAAAAATTCAACTATATCCCTTTTTATGCTTTTTCTTGTTCTTTTCGCGGTTAAATCCGATAATAGTTCCGCCATGAACATTACAGCTGAAAACGAATACAGCATTACCGCAAAGAAAAAATTGTTGCCGCTGCTCCAGTGATCTGAAGGAATAATATCAATCCCCATGCTTTTCATTACTGTTGCAAGAATCATTGCGATAAGACCGCCTGCAAACCCCATATTGTACAGATTGAACCCGCTGTGCATTTTGATGGATGCATTGGATATGACAGGGAAGATAAATCCAACCATGAAACCAAGTAATATTCCTGTGATTATTTCCAATATATAGTTAAATACCCCCAAAAACGCAATTTCACTGATGGCAGGACTAAGCGTTGCAACAAACATTGCGGCAATATAGTGTTCTGTGAAGGAACTTTTGCGGTATTTTGCGTAAAGCCATACCCCCATTATCAGCGGCATCATATTAAATACGTTTTTACCGAAAAAGGAAAACCCTATAGTCAGCCAAAACGCCATGATATTCGCGCCGCTGGGTTTAATGCCCTTTATTATTAACAGCATTACAGTTGCAAACCCGACAATGGATACATTAAGCAGTGCGGCGCCTGTTCCGCCGACCGCTACGTAATCTGTGTACAGGATTGAGCGTGACTGGATAATCCGTATAAATCCGTTAAAAATATCATTCGGACTGTCCGCCGTAAAAGCAAGCGCTAAAAAGAGAGTATTAATTAGCAGCATAACCTTATACGGCAAATATTCCCGTGTAAACAGAATGCGTATTCTTTCCATTAATCTCCCGCTGACAGTTTAATAAGCTTCATTTTTATTATCGGCATGGAAAATGTTTAACAATAGATATGTATTTTATTTCAGTTAATGGTATTTATCATATACTGGCGCCGGAAAATGTATAAACTAATGAAAAATATTCCGATAAATTATATTTTTATAACTTGACTGAATGTTGCATAACGCCTTAACTTATCCGAATGTAAATTTTATTCCCCTGACTTTTTATTGTCAGGCATAAAGATTAAAGGAATTTAATATGAAAATCGGCGTAAAACTTATAGTTATCATGATTGTGTTAAGCCTTTTCAGTACGGGAACGATCGGATTTACCCTGCTTGTTCAGGCAAGGTCAAATATTATTTCCCTTGCGAATGACAAGGCTATTACAACAGTCCAGGAATATGCCGGAGATATAAGAAATTTCTTTTCGTCCTACTGGTTTACCGTTGAAAGTATTGCCAGCGTTATGGAAAGATATGAGAATATTTCCGCATATAACCGGAGAACTTTTTTTAACGCCATACTCAAGGCTGAAGTTGAAAAACACAAAGATATTACAGGAATTTGGGTTATCTGGGAACCGGATGTTCTCGAAGGTAATGACAGTCAATATATAGGAATGCCAGGGACTACTTCCTTCGGACGTTTTTCTCCTTATTGGCACCGTGACGGAAATGATATTCTTATGTATGCCCTGCCAGAAAATGAATTTAATGCTCCCGGGACAGGAGATTACTATCATGTTCCGAGAAGGGCGGGACGCACCATGATTTTGGAACCTTATCTGGATGATGTCGGCGGAAAATTGATATTAAATACCACCATCGCGGCTCCTATAATTTCACGTAACGCACCGGGCAAAGTGCTGGGAGTAGTTGGGATAGATATTGATATAAATACAATACAGAAAATTACCGAAAAACATGATCCGTTCGGCGGCGGTTTCACGGCTGTTTTCAGCAATAAAGGCACGGTAGCCGCTCATTTTGAACCTGAAAGAATTGGCAGACCGCTTCAGGAAACCGAGCAGGATATGGCAGGACCGTACCTTAACGATCTTCTGGATGCTGTTATAAACGGCAAGCTGTTTTATTTCACTAATTCTATCGGCGGATTAAATACGGATTATACCATTTATGTAACCCCAATCCAAATAGGAAACAATAATGATAACTGGAGTTATGCGATAGCTGTCCCGCTGAAAACCGTATTGAGAGCCGTAAACCAGATGCTGGATATAGTCATTATTATTAGCATTATAGTTCTAACGCTTGTAATTTTTGTAGCCGTTTTTTTATCCCGCTCCATATTAAGACCCATCATCAGGGTGACAGATACTCTGAAGGACATATCCGAAGGTGAAGGCGATCTAAGCCGCAGCATTGCTATAAATTCCAATGATGAAGTCGGAAAGCTCTCTCATTATTTCAACCAGACTGTGGAAAAAATAAAAAACCTTGTCATCAATATAAAAAAAGAAAGTGAAATTTTATCCGGTATCGGCAATGAACTTGCGGGTAATATGCACGAGACTGCCGCCGCTATGAATGAAATTACATCTAACATTCAAAATATAAAGGTCCGCATTATCAATCAGAGCGCAAGTGTCAGCGAGACTCATGCTACAATGGAAAATGTTACCGTAAACATAAATAAACTGAACGAGCATGTAGAAAGCCAGAATTCCCACATATCCCAGGCATCGGCGGCAATTGAACAGATGGTAGCGAACATACAGTCTGTTACCGAAACGCTGATAAAAAATTCCGTAAATGTAAAAAATTTAAGGGATGCTTCCGATGTCGGACGCAGGGGATTGCAGGAAGTAGCGCAGGACATTCATGATATTACCCGCGAGTCAGAAGGCTTACTGGAGATTAATTCGGTGATGGAGAACATTGCAAGCCAAACCAATCTGCTTTCCATGAACGCCGCGATAGAAGCAGCTCATGCCGGAGAAGCAGGAAAAGGATTTGCCGTAGTCGCCGATGAAATCCGCAAGCTTGCTGAATCTTCAGGAATGCAGTCCAAGACTATCGGTACAGTGCTTAAAAAAATCAAGGAATCAATCGACAAGATTACAATATCTACAAAAAATGTCATGAATAGATTTGAGGCAATTGATTCAAGCGTGAGGATAGTTGCCGAACAGGAAGATATTATCCGCAGCGCCATGGAAGAACAGGGAACGGGAAGCAAACAGGTGCTTGAAGGAATAGGACAAGTAAATGAAATAACACGTCAGGTAATGAACGGTTCCATTGAAATGCTTGACGGCGCGGAAGAAGTTATTAAAGAAAGCACTAATCTTGAAAGAGTTACACAGGAGATAACTTCCGGCATTAACGAAATGGCTTCCGGCGCCGCTCAAATCAATACGGCGGTAAATCATGTTAACGAAATAAGCGGCAAAAACCGCGATGGCATCGACATTTTGATCAAGGAAGTCTCAAAGTTTAAAGTTGAGTGATTTTTGGGACGGGAAATGCGAATGCGGAGATGGGGTTAATGCCGGGAGCGGCGGGTTTTTAAAATCATGACATTTTCTGTTATTCATGCTACCATACTCCCATGCCCATATCCTGGAACGATATAAAAACAAGAGCATCCTCATTCGTACTGGAATGGAAAGATAATGCCGCAACAGTAAAAGAAAAAGCAGAAGCACAGACATTTGAAACCGAGTTCTTAAAAATTTTCGGAGTAGACAGGAAAAAAGTTGCGCTCTTTGAGAAAGAAATAATAAAAGAAAACACAACAGATAAAGGCTATATCGATCTTTTCTGGAAAGGTCAAATCATTATCGAAATGAAAACTCCCGGTAAGGATTTGGATAAGGCTTTTGAACAAGCGAAGATTTACGCTTTAAGTCTGCCGCAAAAAGATATACCTAAATGTATTTTAACTTGCGATTTTCTCAATTTTCAATATTATGATTTAGAGGATGATGCCAGGTGTTACAGTTTTCGTCTTGATGAACTTCCCGCTAATGTGGAACTGTTTGGGCATCTTGCAGGTTATAAAGAAATCGATTCTTTCAAACAATGGGATCCTGTCAATATTCACGCAGCGGAAGAAATGGGAAAACTCCACAATCGTCTGAAAGAAATTGGTTATTCTGGTCATCAGCTTGAATTGTATCTTGTGCGTCTTATGTTTTGCTTGTTTGCGGATGATACAGGCATATTCGAGCCGCCGAATTTATTTAACAGATATATTCTTGAACGCACAAACGAAGACGGAAGTGACCTTGCTCTTCATATTCAGAAAATATTTGAAGTTTTAAATAAGCCGAAAGATAAACGCCTCAAAACTATAGACGAACAGTTAAACCAATTTCCTTATGTAAATGGACAGTTGTTTGAAGAAACAATAGAAACAGCCGATTTTGATCGTTCTATGAGAGATGCGTTAATTGGAAGCTGTACGCTCGATTGGAGCAAAATTTCTCCTGCAATTTTCGGCGCGATGTTTCAGAGTGTGATGGATGATGAAGCAAGGCACGATATAGGCGCTCACTATACAAGCGAAGAAAATATATTAAAATTAATTCATCCGCTTTTTCTTGACGGTTTGCATGAAGAGTTTGAAAAAATTAAAAAGCTCTCCCCTTCGTCACGGAGGGAGCGGTTAATAAAGTTTCATGACAAGTTAGCTGCAATGACTTTTCTTGATCCCGCTTGCGGATGCGGTAACTTTCTTGTTATTAGTTATCGTGAACTGCGCCTGCTTGAACTTGATGTGTTGGAATTGCTGTTGGGTAAAGATAAGGTTCTTGATATTCATGATGAAATTAAAGTAAATGTAAATCAATTTTACGGTATAGAAATTGAGGAGTTTCCGGCGCAGATAGCGCAGGTTGCGCTTTGGCTTGTCGATCATCAGATGAACTTGCTTGTTCGTGAACGCTTTGGAACTTATTTTATGCGTATACCGCTCAAGGCTTCCGCTTTGATTTATCATGGAAACGCCCTGTCGATTGATTGGGAGACTATTATTCCAAAGACGAAGTTGGATTACATTTTAGGTAATCCGCCGTTTTTAGGCGCACGAATAATGAGTAAAGATCAAAAAACTGAAGTGAATAATATTTTTGAAGGTATGAAAGATAATAGCAATCTTGATTATGTAACCTGTTGGTATAAAAAAGCGGCACGGTATATTCAAGGAACAGAAATTGAAATTGCTTTTGTTTCGACTAACAGTATTTGTCAAGGTGAGCAAGTTCCTATTTTATGGCCTGAATTAATGAATAAACACAATATTAAAATAAATTTTGCTCATCAGACATTCAAATGGAGTAATGAAGCACGAGGGAAAGCGGCTGTTTATTGTGTTATAATTGGTTTTAGTCTTTCGGATAGAGACATAAAGAAAATATATCAATATGCTACTGTTACTAGTGACCCTATGGAAACAACAACAAAACAGATAAATGCTTATTTATTGGACGCTCCTTTGTTGTTTATACAAAAAAGAAGTAAGGCAATTTGTAATGTACCAGAAATGGTTTTTGGTAATATGCCAAATGATGGCGGATATTTGTTTTTAAACACTGAAGAAAAAAATCAAATTCTGGAAAAAGAACCAGAAATTGCAGATGTAATTAAGCCATTTTTAGGCGCTGATGAGTTTATTAATAATATTCCAAGATATTGTATCTGGTTGAAAGATGTTTCTCCTGCGAAATACCAGAAATCAAAAGAGATACAACGTAGAATTACAGAAATTAAAAATATGCGAGAGAGTAGTACAAGAGAAGCTACTAGAAAATTAGCAGATTATCCTATGTTATTTGGAGAAATACGCCAACCCGATAAAGACTATTTATTAATTCCTCGTCATTCCTCTGAAAGACGAAAATATATACCTATTGGATTTATTTCTAAAGATATAATTGCAGGAGATAGTAATATTATTGTTCCAAATGCAACTCTATATGAATTTGGTATATTGACTTCTTCAATGCACATGGCTTGGGTGCGATATGTTTGCGGAAGAATAAAAAGTGATTATCGTTATTCTGCTTCTATCGTATATAATAATTATCCGTGGCCTTCTCCGACTGATAAACAGAAGAATGCAATTGAAGTTGCGGCACAGAATGTACTTGAAGTACGGAATATTTATCCAGATTTATCGCTAGCGACGCTTTATGATGCTAATGCCATGCTTCCAGAGTTGGTAAAAGCCCACCAGAAACTTGACAAGGCTGTGGAAGCCGCTTATGGCCGCTCTTTTGACGATGACGGTCAGCGTGTTGCGTTTTTGTTTGAATTGTATCAGAAGCTAACGGGGGAGTTGTTTGTTGAGGGGAAAAAGAGGGGGAAGGGGTGATGAGAGATACGCTTTTTATAAGTCATGCCACACCAGAAGATAATAATTTTTCTATTTGGTTAGCTTCACGATTAAAAATGTTAGGTTATAAAGTATGGATAGATAAAGAAAAACTATTAGGTGGTGAAACGATATGGAATGAAATTCAAAATATTATTAAAAATAATGCAGTTAAAATACTTTTTGCTTATTCAAAGAACATCTGTGATCAGGATGGAAATCTAAAAGGTGGTATTAATAAGGAAATATCATATGCAGAGAGCATTGCAAAAAGCGAGAAATTAAAGGACTTTATTATTCCATTACACATTGATAAAGACGCATCTTATCACGAGTTTATAGGGGCGAATGTGCTAACTCATATACCATTTTATGATAACTGGGCAAGTGGATTGGATCAATTAAAAGAAAAACTTGAACAATGCACTGTTCCTAAAAATATAATAG
>Ga0209755_10000133_pt1 | contig 140740 bp, 139 predicted proteins | sample TergutCo191P1_FD_187301 | JGI IMG/M metagenome (GOLD analysis project Ga0209755, IMG submission 187301) | Cornitermes sp. P1 segment gut microbial communities from Petit-Saut dam, French Guiana - Co191P1 (SPAdes) (version 2) | ecosystem: Host-associated > Arthropoda: Insects > Digestive... | reverse complement strand
AGGATCAAAATAGCCCTAGTTGGTTTAAGTATGCCATTGTTGTGAAACGTGCGGGAACGGCGACTGTGAATCTTTCCGTTGCGGATTTGGAACAGTCCAGTGGCCTTTATGAGAAGCTATTTATGGGTGAGATTGCTTCTATGAGTTTTAAGATTGGCGAGGGTGCCGGGAACAGGATAGATGTATTTTTGCCTGCGGTACAATATACTGGTATTGCTGAGAGCGATAATAATTCATTGCTTGCTCAGGCTCTCACGCTTAAGCTTACAGGTGAGGATGATGAAATTTTATTGTGGTTCAGATAGGAGATAAATATGATTTACAATAGTAGGAAGGCTAGAGAGATTGAGGTTAACGGCGTTAAGTTCTTTGTTAAGCCGTTTACGGTGTTGCAGCATGCGGAGTACGCAGAGATTCTAAATAGGGATGCTAGTGACAGCAAAGGTAATTTGCGTACTATTTATGCTGGCATGGAATATTTGTTGAGCAACGTTGTGGAGAATATTACGGGGCTTAAGGATTACGAAGGTAATGATGTAGATTTTAAGAGTGTTAATAAGCGTGAGTTTGCTGAAGGTTTTGGCGTTCAGGATGTTATTGACATTACGAATGCGATTAGTGAGATGAACCGGCTTTTGGAAGCCGATAAAAAAAAATTCTTGTCGCAAGCGGAGTCTGGAACGGGCTCTTGAAGGGCGAGGATAAGGGGTTTGAAGTATGTGGAGAAATGGTGCAAACAACAGCGAATCAATATATTTTTACCGACGCAGGGCAAGATTTCCGCTTGCTGCTGAATTGTCTTTATGCGTACGAGAAGCATGGTATTTTACCTTTCGCTGGTGGCTTTTTGGAGCAATCGGCGATGTTTGGAGAGGCTGTGGAAGCTTGGGGAATGGCTCCATCGGTTTTTATGGGACAGAAGAGGAAGATGCAGGAGTTGTTGAAGGGATTGGGAGCTTTTGGAGGAAAAAGGAGGTGATGGTATGAGTTGGTGGAAAGGTTTGGTAAAGTTAATTGGATGGGGAATGGTTTGCCTGGCGGTGATGGGGTGCAGTGAATTAATTCATGTTTTAACTCAAAAAGAGATAAAGTATGAAGTAACAGGAACATCATATTTGGTTAGTATTACTATACTTAATGCATATGGAGATTCTGAAAAATTCAGTAGTATTCCTCTACCTTGGAGAGATAGTTTCTTTGTAGCAACACCTTATTCTGCTTATGTTTCTGCACAAAATAAAGCTATTTTTGGAGATGTTGCTGTAAAATTATATGTGAATGGAAAAGAGATTCGTGCAGTAACAAATTCTGGATATGATGCGATATCTACTATTGCAGAAACTATTGAATAGGAGTGGAGAGTATGGCAGAGAGAGATGAAGTAGCTGAAGAACATAGGAGACAGGAACAAATACTGCGTATGAAAGAAAAGTACGCTAAAACAGATGCAGAACGTAAAGATATAGCAATAGCTCTTACTGACTTAAAATACGCAGAAGAATTAAGACTTGCTGAAGAATACGAAATTGCAACATCAAATATGAGGCGAAGAATAATAGAAACTCAAGAGGCTGAAATTAAAGCGATAAAAATAGCTGCTTGGGAACAAGAATGGCAATTAAGGGAAGATGCAGCTAAAGATGAGGAAGAACGTATCAATATTCAAATGGAACGTGCGAGAGCCAGATATGAAATGGAAGCAAGAACTGCAGGTGAGAATATTGAATATTTGGATGAAATTTATAGAGCTAGCGAAGCGGAAAGAGAACGACTTGAATGGCAACTTGTGCAAGTGAGAGCAAAGGCTGCGGAATACTATTTAAATTTATCTAGTGAAGTAGCAAATGGCATTGTGGGAATTGGTCAAGCATTAGGATATAAAATGAAAGAAATGGCCATAGCTGAAGCCTTGATAAATATAGCTCTAGGTATTACTAAAGCGATTGCATCTTTTCCGTTTCCAGCCTTTCTTGGTCCTATGGCGAAAGCAATCGCAGTTGGAGCTCAGCAAATAGCTACAATATCAAGAGCGAAATTCGCCACAGGAGGCATAGTAGGCGGCAATTCTTTCTCTGGCGACCAAGTGCCCATAAGAGTCAATTCTGGAGAAATGATACTCAACAAAGAACAGCAAAAAACGCTTCTCAACATAGCCAATGGCAGCGAGCAACAAGATAATCGCCAACCAATAAACATAACATTTGCGCCAAACATTTCTCCAGGCATCAATTCAGAAGATGTAAAGAAAATGTTGCGAGAAAATCAAAGTTTATTCCGTTCGTTTATGGCGAACGAAGTTTCCAGAGGACTTTCTTCTGCGGGAGTGTTTGCATGAAAAAAAATATAGCTATATTGTTGTTTCTATTCGCACAGTTCTCTTTTGCAAACTCCAGTTTTATGCTTGGAGCAAAAACTTTTACTCTTGATTTTAAAGGTTATTCTGGCTTTATGCTTGAATTGGGCGGCAGCACTGGTATTCCAATGACTAATGAAAATTTGTTTTTGGGTATACTATCAGGTTTTGGATTCGCAAGTAATAGTTATTCTGAACAAATCCCTGGTTTTATTTCGGATGAAATAACAATAAAAGCCTCATCTACAGTTTTGCCTATAAAATTATTTTTTTCCTATGGATCATTTGGCATAAACTTGGGGACTTTATTAACTTTTTGGAATGTAAAAACAGATGGATATGGATTAAGCACAGACCTATCAAATTTTAACGATAAAGGGACTAAGGCTTATCTTGATTTCGGCATAATGCTTTTTCCAGTAGAAAATTTTTCTATCGGATTAGATGTAATAACAAGTGGCTCCGCAACAGGATTTGCGCTTGGAATTAATTTTCGTTTCGGCAAACAAAGTAATAACAAAGAAAACAATAATTATAGTGGCTACACTAGCGAAGAAAATGACTGCTTACTTAAAGCCAATTCTATTTTATATGCTTATATTGAAGAGGAAGAAGACGAAGAATATAAAGGAGATGCTGCGAAGGACGATAGTGTATCCGAAGAAGAAAAGAAAAATATTGCCGTTTGCATTGAACTCAAAAATAATAAAAAAAGATGCTTGAGTTTAAAAAATAAATATTGGTTTGAAAATAAATCTTTGGAAGTTATTAGGGATTTTAAAAAAGAAACTTTCTTTTTGCAATGGAACAAGTTACCCGTTGCTATTCCATACAGCGAATTTTTCCCAAATGGTTTTTGCGAATTTGAATTTGACAAGCAGCATAATAACAATAATGATGATTGTGTTAGTGAAAAAAATGCTCAGTTAATTAGAGCCGATTCTATTTTATACGCTTATGTTGGAGGAGGTGAAAATGGAACAAATGAAAATATGTCAATCTGTATTGTACTTCAAAATAATAAAAAAAGCTGTTTAAATTTAAGTGATGTATTTTGGTTTAAAAATAGATCTTTGGAAGATATTAGAGATTTTAAAATTGGATTGACATATATAGAATGGAATCAGATATCAGCTTCCATACCATATACTGATTTTTTTGAAAATATGAGGTATAAATGTCAAAATTAGCAGAAAAATTTAATAAAGTAGCAAAAACGACCTTATCTATGGAAATTTTTGCGTGACGATTAATGATAAAACAATAGGAATTTTAAGTTCTGCTGTTTCTTATGAAAGCGGCATTTCTTTGAAGGCCGTGAATAGGCGTACTGAAGTAATTGATTACGGCATTGAATCGGATCATTTGTCTGCAAAAATTTCAATATGGGGAACTATGGCAGAAATAATTGAATTTAGGAATGCGATGCCTGAAGTATCTAGTATTCAAAGAATAACTTTCAGCAAACGTGAAATGCCTTTCGGCCCAATGTTTAATTGTGAAGGAAACTATAAATATAAATTTATAGACATAGATTACATGGCAACTAATAATAAAGATATTGCACAGATGTCGTTTCAAATTGCCGCTTTGTGGAATAATCTAGAATCTGTTTGGGCTTATGATTCTACGGAATTTGATCTTGCAAAGTTTGCAGTTCAAGGAATAAAAAGAGAGTCCGAGGAAAGCAAGTCCATAGCCCAAAAAGAATCTGGTTGGTCAGCGTTTAGGCATGGCTGGAGCAGACCAGAATTCACGCTATCGCTTCTGGCAAATTCGCAAATTATGGGAGGTGCCATAAGACAACTTCTGGAAACCAGAGCTACCCCAATTTTAATTGAATGTAACCCGTCAATGCTTTTGATGGATTCGCAAAGCGAAAAGGCTTATTGCATATCGTTCGGCAATTTGCACAGACTTGGAAATTCAAACCTGTGGCAGGCTGATTTCAATTTCGCGAGGGCAGCCGATGCGAATAATCTATAAGCTGCTAATAGATACCGAAAGAAAAGATTTGCCTAGCAATCCTTCAGTAGGCTTTCAAAATGGCGTTTACCATTTTTCGACAGCGCCTTCAAATGACTTTTACGATTGTCTAGAAGGAAATAGCTTCTCCAATATATCGCAGCAGAACTTAATTGCGAAAGGGGGTGAATTTTCACAAATGGAAGATGTATCGGTAAAAATCGTGTCTAACAATATCATGACTCATATCTCGCAGAACGAAATAGAATTACTTGGCCGCAAAGCATCAATGCTTGCGGAAATAAACGGACTGGAGAAAAGCATCTTCGAAAAAATGTTGATCACAAGCTACCCGCAGATCGACTCGATTTCGTTCGAGATAAATCTGAGCGACTCCACTCTTGCAAATGCTGGCCAAGTCAATCTTAAGGTCCCACAGGGGTTTGGTGGTAACAGCCAGCTTGAAACTTCCTACGGCAGACGATGCCTACTTAAAGCCTACAAACAAGACTCTCTTCCAAAATCAGCAAGTCAGGGCATAAAAAGCAATCTGGCAAGCTATCACAAGATTCCTACTCCAGAGTTGGAACAATACGCCCAAGACCCGCAAAAAGATGAGCTACTTATAACGCGCAACGGGCAACCAGCATTCGCAAAAAATTTCACAGTCTATCAAGTCCTGAATGCGGGAACTGGAGAGCTGGCCAAGATGTTGGTGAGCGATGCAATAGACAGAAGATCGCCAGAAATTTCCAACCTGGAAGGAGGCAGCATAGAGATATGCGCTGGCAAAAGCAAGGGAAACTCGTTCAGAGTTACAAAAGTAGATGATATTGCAAATACGAGTCAAATTTTCACGGTTCCCGTAGACGTAATATTCTCCCTGAACTCCCTGCGGTTTAGCATACCGTCTGGCCTAGCTGGGCGAGAAAGCATCAGTTCGGGAACTTTATACCAAACAGTAGCGTCAAGCACAACAGAACGGCAAATGCAAATCGGCGACAACAAAATCACCGCCACCTTGGAATATTGGCCAGCTCCAGCCGAAGGCACCATCAAAATAGAGCTTAGAGACCGATTTGGCGAAATTTTATTTTCCGCAGAGGCGACTATACGACGTGCTTATGCAACATCAAAAATTACTGTATCCGTCCAGTTCCACTCAAGCAGAGAGCTTGGGACGAATACCTACAGGATAATTACGCTGGATAAACCTGTTGATGCCGGAGAGATACTGACGGAAAGCGAAGTAAATTTCAACTACCTTAGAGAAATGCCAGGAGTGATAGGAAAATACAGCTTGGCATATCCTGGAGGGGTTGCCAAAGCCGTGGAACGAGCGATAACGCATAGCCTGAAAGTCGATTCTCAGAACGCAAACATTCCTGATGATATTTCCGTATTTAGATGCGTTGACAAGAGCATAAAATATGCCGTGCCTCATTTGCCAAACATAGAAATATCCCCAGACTATGGTAAGCCCAACGCAAAAATAATCAATGACGATGGATCGCTTTCCGATGTGCGTCTCGTTTTTAATACGATTGAGAGCAATGCAAATCGTACGATCATAGAATTCCCCATCAGCCACGATGGCAAAACTACCGTGACCGAAAGTGCGCAGCATAGCCCACGGTGGAGGACGATAAATAGCCAGACAGCACTATGGTCGAAAAGAACTCCGCCTGAAACGGTCACCTTATTCCCAAATGAAGGAGATATTGTGACGGAAGATTACGAACAGAGGGAAAGGTTCGAACATAGCATACGGGTTGAAATGAAAAGCGGAGATCCAGGCATTATGGCATTGCAGACAACAATATATTGGCGTATAGACGATCTGGATTCCAGAGGCGGATACAAAATTAAGCCAAGGTTTTCCTTCTGGATGGACATACGGTGCTCCATATCGGCAAGGGCAATCCTCGTAGATGATGCTGGAAATGCAATAGCAACCAAAAATTATCTGGACGATCGCACTGGATACGGCCCAAACATTAAAATTTCGCTCACCAGAGGTAAATATAGCAGCGAAGGGCCTGATGCCGATGCACAGAGGCTTATGGAAGAACTAAGAAATATCTTCGCATTCGATTATGACTCTAGTGCAAAGTACATCTATTTGCAGCTACTCTTTGAATTTCCACTGGGAGGGCTTTCGCAAAGAGGGATTTTATGCCTGTCAGCTCTACCCGTCCTATGCGAACGAGAAATCGACATAGATAAAATTCTTATCATAGGCAATCATGTTTATACTGGCGATGCATCTGAATACGGCCCTATCAAAGAAACCGAACGTTTATGCGAGGATTACGGTATAAATGTGGATGAAAGCAGTTTTGATAATGCAAATGAAAATATCCAGAATGAGATAGGTCTAAGTTCAGGGTCAAGAGACGAGCAAAGCTCATTCATACTACTTAAACATGGCGACAAATTTGCAAATAAGCTTGCGGAAATCTGTCGTGCAACAAATGTTTCAATGTACACTGATGGTTCAAAACTGTATGCAAGGCACTTCCAGTCTGCCCAAATGGAGTGGACAATAAAGCCGAAAGATGTGATAAAAAGTAGCTTCCGCATTAGACCTACAGACGCAGATTCAATCGCTACAGAATGGAGTTTTGAAGCATATACATGGGATGGTCTAAGAACTTTCGCAATGAGCACCGTCACTGAGGATTTGAGCCAGGAATGGCCTCCAGCAGGAGAATCATTCAATGCTGCCTTGTATCTCCCAGAGTATATGAGCATAGGAGGATTTGGCGCAAGCAATTTCTCCGAAATAGATATTACAAAACTTCGCATAGGCTATGCATACAGAGCAAATATATCCGAAGGATGGTGCGAGGTGTACTGTGTCTTGGTTGACTTGAGAACTAGCAAATCTGGAACGAGTACGAGCCCGTACAGACATGTTAGCGCGCAAGCATTGTTTACAATAACCGAATACATTACTCGGCCTAACGGATCCAGAACGAGCTCTGCGCTCGAAATAACTCCATTGAAACAGAACAGCTACTGGAGCGAAATGATTGGCGGAAGCATGAACGTAGGTTTTAGTTCAGCTTCGACTTTGTCGCGAATATCCAAAGAAGCTTTCACAAAAACAAGACGAAAAGCAACGCTTGACGAAAGATACTCTAAGCATAAAATAGCAGCTTTTGGCGCGGATAGATTCTGGCTGCAAAGCTTTCTCTTGACTGCATCTCATAATGCATTTATTAAAAACGTCATGTCCTTTAGCGTTCCAATTAACCTTTTACAGGAAGGATGCTTGGCAAGCCTTTTACTCAAACGTATCAAACTGGGATTTGGGAAGTTCACGAACAGGCCCATAGAAGCATGGATAACAAGCTATGTGTTTGCGCCAGCGGAAGACGTGGTGCAAATCGAATGCATAAACTCAGAACCTAGGCAAGAAAATCTTTGGTTCAATGAGAATTTGTTGGAAAATCAACTAACCATTAACGAGGGAGAGTCTACCCAGGACTACTATCAGGAGAATCAATAATGGCAACTCAAGCGGCAATCGTAATACGTAGAATAACCGAATACGCAGCAGAGCTTAGAGGCGGCGCAAGGCGGTTGGAATTCGGGCAATGGGGTTTTGCCACGGAAGATGGAACTCTTGTCGTGAGAGATTTGAAAGGCAATTTCCATGACATAAAGACCAGCACTTCTATGCTAGATGCCATTCTAATCAAAGAGCCTGTTGAAATCACGACAGATCTTCCAGACAGCGACCAAACAGGAACTCTTAGAATGGTGCTGCAAGGCAGCTCGTACTATTTCAAAGCTGGTTTGAATTGGGTTAGAATACCGGATACAGACCATTTCAACGAGCTTATTGAAAGCGTAGAATCCAAGGCTAGGCAGATAGACTTTGCCGATAATTTGGACGGAAGCTTTACATTCACAAACTACGAAGGCGAAGAAAAAACTATCGAGCAGCTAAGCCATCTTGCCGACACCGAAGTCGTGACAGGAGCCGAAATCACAAGCGACGAAGATAGCGTTGCCCTGTCGCACGCTTACAAGAACCTGCGCACGGGAGCGGAATCGTCAACTCGGATAGCGATGCCGACCGCAAGCAGAGCGACAGCGGGCGCGATGGACAGCGCGATGTTCGTAGCGTTCGAGCAGCACGGCATCGACATACAGGAAATATACTCATTGCTGGCCGGGGTTAGCCGCACGGTCGTTGCAACGGGCCTCGGATCGAACCCGTCCCAGCAGCAGCTCACCGCCGCTTTCAACGCCGTTTACCAGGGCGCGATAAACGCAGCGGACAAGATAAGCCTTGCCGACGCCAAATCGCTCTGGATAATGAACAATGCGGGCGAATGGGTTCCCGTTGGAGCAAGCGAATACAGCCTCGCAACCGAGCTTGCCCCGGGCTTGGCCAAGCATAGCTCCCTTGACGGCTGCATAGGCTACTACGTGGCGGGCGTTGGCCAGGTGAACGGCTGGAGCGACCTGAAAGCGGCCGTCGCCGAAAACGCGACGAACATAGCGGCCCTGCAGACGGGCAAAGCCCCCGCAAACATTTCCCTCGACGCCGAAACGGGAACGGGAACGAACACCGATACCCCGGCCGTGGCAAGCAAAGCCGTGCAAGCGGTCGCTCAAACCATCTGGAGCAAAATCAGGCAGCTGGCCAACGTGCTGAACGGCAAGCAGAACACGATGAAATACACAATGCCTCATACCAGCACTGGAACGGAATGGCGCAAGATATGCGAATTCGGCGCGGCATATCAAAGCCGTTCGTCCGCGGTTTTTCTTGTCAGCGGCGTAGGCAGATACAGCACCAATCAAGCAGGCGCGGACATCGTGCAGGCTGGATCAGTGCAAACAAGCTCCACATCCGCCAACCCTCCGACCGTCAAGATCGTCAACATTGCCGCGCCGCTGACTAGGCAAGTCAGTTACGGCTACAGGCCCGCAAGCGGCAGCGCTACCAGATTTGAGCTATGGATTAAGAGAACGGCTTTTACCGCTGCTACAGAAGTGACGGTGTTGACCAATAACTCCGTCACTGCGGGCCTTCTCGAAGCAACGACTGAGGAACCCGAGGGCATCGTTTATATCGCTCCGATAATAACGGCAATCCCATCGGGTTACCGCTCTGCCACAAATACCGCAACCCTATCGGGATATTTCCCCTTTTGCGAATGGAACATAAACAGCAGCACGCAAAACAATTTAAACATAGACGCAGACAACTGGACCGAGGGCCAGACGCTCGACGTGCTTGCAATTTTTTCGTATAACAGTTATCCGATGCAGATAACATTCACTTACGACTACTATCCCAGCACAGACTTTTTTTTCGGTCGGTGCGCAGGCGGCCAAAGTCCTCTCCGCGTAATGCTCAGATTCGTCAAAGCCAGTCCCGGCAACATGCAATTTATCGCTCATTGGCATTGCGGGTCTGATCGCGAGGGCGCCTAGCCAATGACCTACTACCTGATCAGCCTTACCAACAGATGCAACAAATCGTGCGACTACTGCGTTGTCAAGCGGTGGCGCAACAACCCGGATTACCCCGACAGGATAACAGCGGAAGATGTCATCGCTTTTCTAGGCAAAGAGCTAAAAGAAAACGACATCGTGGAACTGACGGGCGGCGAGCCTACTTTGTTCGAGGGACTGACCGATGTATTGGACTGCATCCATGGCAAAAACGCGAAAACAATTTTGCGCACCAATGGATTGCGCCTTGGGGAATGGAGAAAGAAATACGGCAGCATGATTGTCATACTGGCGAAACATGATTCGGGCGCCGAATACATGAACGAAAGGAAGAAACTTCTATCTAGCTGCGATTTGGTTGAAGACGACCCGTCGAAAATAATTTCGTCAGACAGCGCGAAGCCCGATTTCAAGGTTGATGAGGCAAGCCCCGCGAACTGGCACAAAATTGACAGGACATTTTTCGTCACCGCCGACGGCAACCTTCGATTCATGCCGTGTTCGGAGCGAAGCTGGGGCAATATCATAGGGCTGCGATACGAACGGGAGCAGCACCTCTGCTTTGAGATGCACAAATGCCCATATATGCTCGGAGCATGGAATCTAGCCGCAAGGCTATCCGCATAGCTTCGCCATTCAATCCTTTACGCAATAGACAACGCTATTGCCATAAGCTTGGTTAAAACTAACTTTATTGTCATAGCAAAAAAAGCCTTGCATTTCCGTATTACCCCAAAAAATAATATTATTGTCAAAAAACATATCATGAGGATACCATGCAATAGTATAGTCTTCAGGATTGAGTACGCACTCTTCTGGCATTATTGCCTTTGTTTCGTTAACGTTGGGCAAATGCCAGTTTACAGGACAGGCGGCAAGTGCATTTTCCAAAGAAGTGTATATAAGTCCGAGACCTATCCAAGGAATAACCATGGCTAGATTGCCTGCCTCGCCTCTGTATCTTAGCGGCTCTATTATCCAAGTTTGATTCAGAGTTCCTTCCGCTCTTGTTCTGTATTTTTTGCCATCGCGATTGTCTATAAAAATCTCGCAATGATTTTCAAGGCAGTATTCGTTGGCACGTATGTCTTCCAGAGCCGCAAGCTCCCAAACGCCGTTTCTGCAAATGTGCCCTAAATGCACCCAAGTTCTCGAAGTCTCATCTATGGCTGCTATTCTTTTCACGGACCACTCAACCTCGGTATTACATTCCCCGAGCTTGAAAAACTTGACCCAATAATCGTAAACATATTTTTCAAAGACGGGAACTTCGGAAGCCAATCCCCATCCCAATATATTCTTTCTTATAGCCTTCAAATCCGCTCCAATTATCCAAGGGTCATTGCCAAGAGCGATGCTCCAAACATCCCCGCCAATAGCAGCCCATTCTGCCATAGCAGTCTTCGCCTCTTCATTGTTCCAAATCCCACTCTTCCTAAGCGACTGGCTGAAATTCGTAAGTCGCTGCGAAAACTCACCCTAGCTCAAATCGCTCTGTAACAGAATTGATATTGCCAGCAAAGCGGCATCGCTCTCGCTAGTGCCAAATATGCTCATATCCTCGCTATCCTTGAAAGAATCACTGTCAATGCCGAACACGGCGAAAATCTCTTTCTGTGCTTGCTTCTTGGCATCCTTGATACTCTTGCCCTCATTCTCAACCAAATTAAGCACACGGTAATATTCAAGATGCGTGAGTATATTCACGTTCACCTGGTCTTTTTCCCTCAAATCCGCTATCGCAAAAAGGGTTATAGGGGCAACAGATATTTTGCCCGTTACCTCGTTTCTGTAAAACCCGCTTGTTTCAAGCATCGCAAATGGCGAAATAAGCTCTATATTCCTTATCTCGAAACTGCCTCTGTTGTCCGCTATTATATCTCTGAAATTCCTACCCGTCTGCTCGAATTTATCGTTCAGTTCATACAAGGTAGCTGTGGAACCCTCCAAGAAAGGGCCCTTCTGGGAAACTCCTGTTATACGAGCTTTTTTCGTTATTGTGCTAACTATGCTGCTAGAAGATGATATAATTTCTGCATCGCTAGAGCTAGATTGGACAGTTTCCGCCGAACTGGAGCTGACCGAATCGTCAGAGCTAGACAGGTATTCGGCATCGTTGGAACTAGATGAAGATGTTTCAGCCAAATTGGAACCAATCGAGCTGCCGCTGTCACTGGAGCAGGAAAGGATAGATGCCAAAGCAAGCGAAATGCCTGCCGTCAAGAGAATATGCCTAGGTTTCATAGAATGTCTCCTATTTTATAAATAAAATAGATAAATTGAAATTGATTTTTTGATTTTTCTTGGACAATAGGCAAGAGGGTTGAACTCTAATTTATAGAAAATAAATAAACAAAAAATAGCGAAAAAACGCAAAAAACGCCATTTTTCACTTTTTTTGTCCTTCCCCCTTGACAAATCAAAAAAAAGTTTCTATATTTATTACCCCTTCCAAAAGGCAACGCTTCCTCTGCCTTTTGGATTAAGTGTCAAGAAGCAATAACCTTCTGGGAAGAAGAGGTATAGAATGGCAAAAGAGAAATTTGAGCGCACTAAGCCTCACTGCAACATCGGCACCATCGGCCACGTTGACCATGGTAAGACCACCCTCACCGCAGCAATCTGCACGACCCTTGCTTCCAAGGGCCTCGCCAGCGCCAAGAAATTCGACGAGATAGACAACGCGCCCGAGGAGAAGGCCCGCGGCATCACCATCAACACCTCCCACGTCGAGTACCAGAGCGAGAAGCGCCACTACGCGCACGTTGACTGCCCGGGCCACGCCGACTATGTCAAGAACATGGTGACGGGCGCAGCCCAGATGGACGGGGCCATACTCGTGGTTGCCGCGACCGACGGCTCCATGCCCCAGACCAGGGAGCACGTGCTTCTCGCCCGCCAGGTTGGCGTGCCAGCCATAGTCGTGTTCATGAACAAGGTTGACATGGTGGACGACCCCGAGCTCCTTGACATAGTGGAGATGGAGATCCGCGACCTCCTCAACAAATACGAATTCCCCGGGGACGACACCCCCATCATCAGAGGCTCCGGCCTCAAGGCGCTCGAGGGCGACCCGAAATACACCGAAAAGATAATGGAATTGATGAAGGCCTGCGACGAGTTCATCCCTCTTCCCAAGCGCGATGTTGACAAGCCATTCCTCATGCCCATCGAGGACGTTTTCTCAATCTCCGGCCGCGGCACAGTTGCCACCGGCAGGATAGAGCGCGGCAAGATCCAGCTGAACGACAAGGTCCAGCGCGTCGGCTTCGGCGAGACGAAGGAATTCGTGGTGACCGGCGTTGAGATGTTCCGCAAGCTTCTTGACGACGCGCAGGCCGGCGACAACGTGGGCCTTCTTTTGCGCGGCGCCGAGAAGAGCGACGTGGAGCGCGGCCAGGTCCTCGCTGCCCCCGGCTCGATCACCCCCCACACCAATTTCAAGGCTCAGATCTACGTGCTCACGAAGGAGGAGGGCGGCCGGCACACGAACTTCGCCAACGGCTACCGCCCCCAGTTCTACTTCCGCACTACCGACGTGACCGGCTCCATCAAGCTCCCCGAGGGCGTTGAGCTCGTGATGCCCGGCGACAATGTTGCGATCGAGGTCGAGCTCATCGCCCCCGTCGCCATGGACAAGGACTTGCGCTTCGCCATTCGCGAGGGCGGCAGAACGGTCGGCGCTGGCGCCGTCGTGGACGTTATTAAATAAGGGGTTATGCTAGTGAAAGAGAAAAGTGCACAAGGCGCAATTCGCAGAGAAAAACCGGTTCGTTTCCGTCTTTGTTCTTTTGACCATCGTTTGTTGGACCAGGTGTCTTCAAAATTGGTCAAAATAGCAAGAGATATGGGTGCTAGAGTGTCTGGCCCCATACCCCTGCCCGTGAAAATTCAAAAATATACGGTTTTGCGCGGCCCGCATATAGATAAAACTTCTCGCGAACAGTTTGAGTCCAGAACACATAAAAGATTAATTGATATGTACAATCTGTCTCCGCAGGCCACAGACGCTCTATCAAAAATAGACATCCCGTCCGGCGTTGAAATAGATGTGAAATCCATGTAGGAATTGTTAAAAAGAGTTTTGTATGAATGGAATACTTGCAAAAAAATTGGGCATGACCCGCATTTTCACCGAAGATGGAGACTCAGTTCCCGTTACGGTGTTGGAAGCGGGCCCTTGTACTGTTGTTCTTCATAGAACAAAAGAAAAAGACGGCTATACTGCAGTTCAGGTGGCTTTTGACGAACAAAAAGTTCAAAGAACTACCAAGTCTTACGCCATGCAGTTTAAGCACCTCGTACCAGAGCTGGAAAAATCTTCCGGCGAGAAAAAAGAAGGCAAGCGTACCGAAAGCAGCCCTTGGGAAAGCCCGAAAGGAGTTATGGTACCTCGCTATCTTTGCGAATTCGATGCAGAAGACATGTCTGCTTGGCCGGTTGGCAAAGAATACAATGCCTCCATATTCAAAGCCTCGGAACTTATAAAAGTCTCCGGCATATCCAAAGGGCACGGCTTTTCCGGCGGCATAAAAAGGCACGGCTTCTCGAGAAGACCAGCTAGCCACGGCACTCACGATACTCGCGGGCCAGGCTCTTTGAGCGCTCATACTTTCCCGGGCAGAGTTTTCCCAGGCAAAAGAATGCCAGGGCAATTCGGAAATAAAAATGTTACTGTAAAGAATATTCAAATAGAAAAAATTGACGCCGAGCGCAATCTTATATTTGTGCGCGGTTCGGTGCCTGGTCCTAAAAACGGCATAATCGTAGTGAGGAAAGGCTAATGTCTAACGCAAAATTATACGCATCAAACGGCGAATTTAAATCAGAAGTTGAGCTTCCGGCAGAATTTTTTGGCATAGAGCCAAACGAAATCGCTATTTATTTAGCTGTAAAAGCCATTCTCAACAATCGCAGGCAAGGCAATGCTCATTCCAAAAACAAATCTGCAGTTAGCGGAGGCGGTCGCAAACCTTGGAAGCAAAAAGGAACAGGTCAGGCTCGCGCTGGTCAAAACACATCGCCTATCTGGGTTCGCGGTAACAAAGCTCACGGCCCAAAAAAACATAGATATTTTGAAAAAGTGAATAAAAAAGTGAAAAGACTGGCATTCCGCTCCGCACTTTCCAGCAGAGCAAAAGACAGCTGCGTCGGTCTTTTTGAGAAATTCAATTTCGCTTCGCCCAAAACAAAAGAGTTTCTCTCCATGGCTGGCAAAGCGGGTTTTGAGCAAAAAAGCGTATTGTTCCTTGCAGCTCCGGAAGAACGCAATTTAGTGCGTTCTCTTGAAAACGTGCCTTGGGCTCGCTGGGCTTGGATCAAAGAAGCGAACACATACGATATTATGCGCGCTCGCCATATAATTTTGTCTCAAGATGCCTTGAAGGTATTGACTGGAGGGCAAAGATGAAAGAAGCATATCAGGTTTTAATAGCTCCTCATATAACGGACAAGACGGTTAAAGGAAACTACGACCGTTTGAACGATGCTTACACTTATGTGTTCCGCGTTGCTTTGAATGCAAACAAGTTTGAGATAAAAAAGACTATTGAAAGCTACTTTGGCGTTCAAGTTGCGTCTGTAAACACTTTGATTGTGCGTGGCAAAGTAAAACGTGCTCAGCTGAAAACAAAAATAACAACTGGCAAGTTGCCAAATTGGAAAAAAGCTTATGTTAAATTAAAATCCGGCAACAAAATAGCCGAGTTTGAAGGAATGTAGGGAATTATTATGGGAATAAAAAGTTTTAAGCCAACCACTCCTACTTTGCGCTACAAACAGATTAGCACAAAGGAAGAAGTTACTGCCGAAAAGCCCTATAAGCCACTTACCGTTGGCATAAAGAGAAGCTCCGGCAGAGACAATCAGGGGCATATTTCAAGCCGCCGCCGTGGCGGTGGCCATAAAAAGCGTTATCGCATTATAGATTTCAAAAGAAAAGAATTGCCAGGCATGTCCTGCACAATTGAAACCATTGAATACGATCCGAATCGCTCCGCATACATTGCGCTGGTAAAATACGCAAATGGAAGCAGAGCCTATATTTTGGCTCCGCACGGAATCAAAGTTGGCGAGAAGCTTGTTGCCGGTTCAGGCGTGGAATACAAAGTAGGCAACACAATGCCGCTTAAAGACATCCCTCTGAATGCCCAGCTGCACAACATAGAACTGAAACCTGGCGCAGGCGGTCAGCTTGCTCGTTCTGCCGGAGTTTCTGCCGAACTCGTGGCAAAAGACGAGAAATACTGCCAAGTTCGCTTGCCATCCGGCGAGGTTCGCAAAATTTTATCAGTTTGCCTTGCTACAATAGGGCAAATGTCCAATATAGACCACAATAACGAAGTTTCCGGTTCGGCCGGCCGCAGCCGTTGGCTCGGCATTCGCCCGTCAGTGCGCGGCGTGGTTATGAACCCAATAGACCATCCTCTTGGTGGTGGCGAAGGCCGCACATCCGGTGGTCGCCATCCTTGCTCTCCTTGGGGTAAAAACTGCAAGGGCAAGAAAACCCGTAACAATAAACGCACCGATAAAATGATTGTGCGCCACCGTCAGAAGAAGAGGGCATAGTTAATGTCAAGATCTTTGAAAAAAGGAGCTTTCGTTGATACCTCGGTCTTGAAGAAGACTCAGGAAATGGTAGCTTCAGGTAAAAAACAAGCCATCAAAACATGGTCGCGCCGCTCCACCATTGTCCCGGACATGGTAGGGCTCACATTCTCCGTTTACAACGGCAGAAAATTTATACCTGTATATGTTTCGGAAAATATGGTAGGCCATAAGCTAGGCGAATTTTCTCCCACCCGCGAATTCAGAGGCCATCGCAAAGAAGAGAAGGCTGGAGGAAAGAAATGAGCGAAAAGACAAAACAGGTTTTGGTACGTGTTGCAAGCGGCGTTTCCATTTTGGAAAATGCAGATGCAACCGATGTTTGCTACGGAGTTGCATCGGTACGCAACACACGTTATGGCGTCAACAAAATGCGCCGCTTGATAAATATTTTGCGCAACGGCTCCATTGAAAGAGCTTTTGGCATTCTCTCGGTTATGCGCACCAGATTAAAGGGCGCTCCCATAGTTGAAAAAACTATGAAAACCGCAATAAACAATTATAATCAGGCTCGCAGCGCAAAAGGCGGAACTGCCAAAGCGGCTAGCGAACTCAAGATACGCGCTATTTTCGCAGACGGAGGCCCCATAATGAAAAGAGCAAGGCCGCATTCGCACGGAAGAGCGTTTCCTATTCACAAGTCACTGTCTCATCTTACAGTAGTCGTTTCGGACTAGTCGGAGTTATATGGGTCAAAAAACACATCCAAACGGTTTACGCTTAGGAATCATCAAAACCTGGGATTCCCAATGGTTTGTCGAAAAGAAAAAGGATTTCTCGAAATTCATTCTGAACGACATGCAGGTCCGCCGTTATTTGTCCAAAAGATTTGAAGGCGCTCAGATTTCCAAAATAGAGATTCGCCGCACAAAGAATACCGTAGAGGTTTTAATCCACACTGCGCGCCCTGGCGTTATAATTGGTCGCAAAGGCGAGGTTGTGGATGGATTGAAAGAAGAATTGAAAATAGTGACCAAAAAAGATGTCCATATTGAGATAGTGGAAATTAAAAGAGGCGAAACGGATGCCAAGCTGGTAGCCGAGAATATTGCCCGTCAATTGGAAAAGCGCGTTACAGGCCGCCGTGCCATGAAACGTGCCATTCAAAACGCAATGCGTTTTGGCGTTGAGGGCATTCGCATTCAAATTGGCGGTCGCTTGGGCGGCGCAGAAATCGCTCGCGTTGAAAAATACGCTGAGGGCAGAGTTCCGCTGCACACCTTGCGCGCAGATATAGACTATGCCACCGCTACTGCAAAAACGCTTTACGGCACCAACGGCGTGAAGGTTTGGATTATGCACGGGGAAAAACTCCGCAAAGGAGATTTTTCTTCTAACGAACAACCACCCAAAAGGATTTAATTTATGCTTAGCCCAAAAAGAACAAAACACCGCAAAATGATGAAAGGCCGCATGAAAGGCAGAGCCACCAGCGGCGATTATATAGCTTTTGGTGATTTTGGCATTCAGGCTCTTGAACAGTGCTGGCTCACAGCTCGCCAAATTGAGGCGGCTCGTATCTGCATGACCCGCAAAATTAAAAGAGGCGGCCGTGTTTGGATTCGCATATTCCCGGATAAACCGATTTCAAAGAAACCGGCCGAAACTCGTATGGGTAAAGGCAAGGGAGCTCCGGAATTCTGGGCAGCAGTAGTGTTGCCGGGGCGTATTTTGTTTGAGATGGGCGGGGTAGAAAAGCCGCTTGCATTGGAAGCTTTGAAAGGCGCTGCGCAAAAACTGCCCATAAAGGTTAAAATTGTTGAGGCTTCGGAGATATAATGAAACGTAAGGAAAAATTAAAAGAGCTGAACGATTTGAGCGATGAGCAACTCAAGGAAAAATTGAAAGACTTGAGCCTTAGCCTGCTTAAAAACCGTTTTGAATTGAAGACTGGCCATGTGGATAATCCTAACATTGTTCGCGAGATTCGTAAAGATATTGCCAGGGTTAAAACAATAGCCACAGCCAGGAGGCAAAAATGAGCGAAGAAAGAAATCGCCGCAAAGAGAGACAGGGCGTTGTGTTTTCTGACAAGATGAACAAAACCATAACGGTTGTTGTTGAAAACCGCAAGCGTCACCCCGTTTACAACAAGATTATGACCACCACAACTAAGCTCAAAGCCCACGATGAAAACAACGAGGCTGCAAAAGGCGACTTGGTGGAAATAATGGAAACCAGACCTCTATCTGCAACCAAGCGCTGGCGCTTGGTGCGTATAGTGGAGAAAAAGAAATAGTTTTATTGGAGTAAGGCTTTATGATTCAAGAAGAAACCAGACTAGTCGTGGCTGACAACAGCGGAGCCAAGGAAGTCGCCTGCATCCGAGTGCTGGGTGGTTCAAACACCCGTTATGCGCGCATTGGAGATAAGATTGTAGTTAGCGTAAAAGACGCAATTCCGCAGAGCAAGGTGAAAAAAGGTTCCGTTGCTCATGCAGTTGTTGTGCGCACTCGCAAAGAGTTCGGCCGCAAAGACGGCAGCTTCATTCGTTTTTCCGATAATGCAGTAGTTCTCATCACCAAAGATGGCGAACCGCGCGGCACCCGTATTTTTGGGCCTGTAGCTCGTGAGCTTCGCGACCGCAAATACATGAAAATTATATCTTTAGCTCCCGAGGTACTGTAATGCCGTCAATAAAAAAGAATGATGAAGTTTTAGTTATATCCGGAGAATCAAAAGGGAAAAAAGGCTTGGTAATCAAGGTTTTCCCGAATTTGGGCAAGGTAATAGTCAATGGCATCAATGTGCGCAAAAAGCACGAGAAGCCCAACAAGGCAAACCAGAATGGCGGCATTGTTGAAAAAGAAATGCCCATAGCGATTTCCAATGTTATGCTTTTGGAAGGCGGAGTTCCTGTTCGCACAAGAAGAGTAAGGGAGCCCGGCAAAAGAAGCGTTCGAGTTAGCGTTAAAACAGGCAAGGCAATTTGAGGATTTGAAAATGAACGCATTAAAAGAAATGTACGGAAAAAAAGTTGTGCCTGCTCTGCGGGAACGCTTTAAATATAAAAACGTGATGCAGGTTCCGCGTTTGCAGAAAATAGTGCTTAACATGGCGCTTGGCCACGAAAAAATAAACAAGGATCGCAAAATAGTCGATGAGGCAGTAAACACTCTGACTCTTATCACCGGTCAAAAAGCCGTTGCGACAAAAGCTAAAAACGCCATAGCCAACTTCAAGCTCCGCGAGGGCATGAACATTGGCGCAAAGGTTACGCTTCACGGCGAAAACATGTGGGACTTTTTGTACCGCTTAATCAATATAGCCATGCCTCGTATCCGCGATTTCCGCGGTATTCCGCAGCGTGGTTTTGATCATCACGGCAATTATTCCTTGGGCATAAAGGAACAGACCGTTTTTACCGAAATTGACATTGACAAAGTTACCCAAACGCTTGGGATGGATATTATTTTTGTAACTTCAGCAAAAACAGACGATGAAGGCCGCGCGCTTTTGGAAGCTCTGGGTTTGCCGTTCCGCAAACAAGACGCTAAATCGGCTGAGAAAAAATAGAGGATTTTATGGCAAGCAAGAGAATGATAGAAAAATGCAAAGGAACACCGAAATTTGGAGTTCGTGCTTACAACCGTTGCAACCGTTGCGGTCGTCCGCATGCCTATATGCGCCGTTTTGGGCTTTGCCGCATATGTTTCCGTGAAATGGCACTCGCTGGCGAAATACCCGGCATAACCAAATCATCGTGGTAGGAGAAGAATATGTCAGGAATTACAGACCCAATAGCCGATATGCTCACTCGCATACGCAATGCTTCTGCCGCAAGATTGCCAGTGGTAAATATACCGTCTAGCAATTTAAAGCAGGAAATTGCTAAAGTGCTGAAAGAAAAAGGCTTTATTAAAAAATTTGTCGTTGTTGAAGACGGAAAGCAGGGCATAATAAAAATGCTGCTTCGCTATACGAATGGCATCTCGGCAATTCAAGGCATACAGCGCCTTAGCCGCCCTGGCCTGCGCCGCTATGCAAATGTGGAAAAGCTCCCAAAAGTATTGAATGGGCTTGGATATGCTATTATTTCAACTTCTCAAGGTGTAATGACGGATCATGAAGCTCGCAAATTAGGCGTTGGCGGCGAAGTGCTCTGCAAGGTTTGGTAGGTAAAAGATGTCTAGAATAGGAAAAAAAATAATTACCATTCCAGAAAAGGTGGAAGTTTCCATTGACGGCCAAAAGGTTAGCGTTAAAGGCCCGAAGGGAACGCTCTTCCATATTCTGCACGATGTTGTTTCCATTGAAAAAACCGCCGAAGGTTTGGAAATAAAAAGGCCGGACGACCAGAAATTCTCTCGCGCAATTCACGGCACAAGCCGCGCTTTGGTTGCGAACATGATAGAAGGCGTTAGCAAAGGTTTCCAGAAGACCCTTGAAATTACCGGCGTGGGTTACAGAGCCGAGCAAAAGGGCAAAGATTTGAACTTGGTGCTGGGCTTTTCCCATCCGGTTGAATACAAGGCTCCGGAAGGCATAACGTTAACTGCAAGCGAAGATAAGTTGAAAATTGTGGTTAGCGGAATAGATAAACAGAAAGTTGGCCAGGCTGCTGCGGAAATTCGCAAATACCGCGAGCCGGAACCTTACAAAGGCAAAGGTATTCGCTACTCAGGTGAATATATTTTGCGCAAACAGGGCAAAAAGACAGGAAAGTAATTATGTATGATGTAGCGAAAAGAAGATTGGATTCAAGGCTTGCTCGCCATGCCAGAGTACGCAAAAAAATTTCGGGCACTCCGGAGCGTCCCCGTTTAACGGTGCGCCGTACTCTTAAAAATATGATTGCGCAGATTATAGACGATGTTAAGCACGTCTCAATACTGCAGCTATCCACAGGCTCAAAGGAATTTCAAAGCGAATTCGGCGAGCTGACAAAAACAGAGCAGAGCCGCAAATTGGGCGCAAAGCTCGCTGAAGCAGCAAAAGCCAAAGGTATTGAAACCGTGGTTTTTGATCGCGGCGGCTACATTTACCATGGTCGCGTGCAGGCTCTTGCTGAGAGCATGCGCGAGGCAGGAATCAAATTTTAACCGAAGGTGCTATTTTGGAAAGAGAAACTCAATATTCGGAATTTGAAGAGAAAACGGTAGCCGTTAATCGCTGCGCTAAGGTGGTTAAGGGTGGTCGTCGTTTTTCTTTGAGCGCGCTTGTGGTTGTTGGCAACCGCAACGGGAAAATAGGCGTTGGAATAGGCAAAGCAAAAGAAAGCGCAGAAGCTGTTCGCAAAGCGAGCGAGAGCGCAAGGCGCAACCTTGTTGAGGTTAGCCTTCACGAAGGCACGATTCCTCATGAAGTCATGGTGAAATTCGGCGCAACACGCATGTTGCTGATGCCGGCTGCGCCTGGTACTGGTGTTATAGCCGGAGCGGCGGCTCGCGCAGTTTTGGAGCTTGCAGGCGTTCACAACATTTTAACAAAAGCTTTTGGTTCTTCAAATCCGCATACGGTTGTTCGCGCATGCATTGAAGGTTTGACGGTTCAGAGAAGCAAAAAGCAGTTTGCCGTATTGCGCGGCGGAGCGGAGGCTTAATGAAAGACCAACTTAAAGCTATGGAAAGTTTGCGCGGCAAAAAGATTGCCGTTGAGCAGACCGTAAGCACTATTCGTACCTTGCCGGTTCATAAAGTTAATTTAAGAGCTTTGGGTTTAAACGGCATTGGCAAAAAAAGGGAGCATTTGTTAAATCCTCAAATAGAGGGAATGCTTCGCAAAGTTATTCACATGGTTAAAATATCAGAGGTGTCCTAATGCTGTCTTTGAATAATTTAAATCCAGGCAAAGCCAAAGTTAGAGGCAGAAAAAGAATAGGTCGCGGGCCAGGTTCCGGCTGGGGAACAACTGCTGGTCGCGGTCAAAAGGGTGCTGGAGCGCGCAAAAGCGCAAAAGCTGGAAGAGTTGCTTTTGAAGGCGGTCAAATGCCAATTCACCGTCGCTTGCCAAAGCGCGGCTTTAAGAGCAAATTCCCCAAAGACACCCAGATTGTGAATTTGGCCAAACTTGAAAAGGCTACGGAAACCAAAGCATTTGATGCGGTAGTTCTTTTTGATTTGGGATTCATTCGCAGTGTTACTAAACCTGTCAAGGTTTTGGGCACTGGTAAAATAACCCGTGCGATTGAGCTTAAGGTGAATGCCATAAGCGAGAGCGCAAAGGCTGCTGTTGAAGCGGCTGGCGGAAAAATTGAAATTTTGGCAGAGTAGAAAATGGAACCATTGAAAAGAGCCATAAACGCCTTCGCGAACGCTTTCAGAGTAGAGGACTTGCGCAAAAAGCTCCTCTTTACCCTTGGCGTTTTGATAATTTTCCGCATTGGCGCACATATAAGCATACCGGGCGTGGATCCTGCCCGCTTGGCAAGTTTTTTCTCTCAAAACAAAGATAATCTTTTTGGTCTTTACGATACCTTTACAGGCGGCGCGTTTGCCAGAGCTACTATATTTGCGCTGGGCATTATGCCATACATTAGCGCAAGCATTATAATTCAGATTATGGGAGCTGTTATTCCGCAAATCCGTCTTTTGCAAAAAGAAGGCGCAGAAGGAAGGGCAAAGCTCAATCAGTGGACAAGATATTTCACCGTTGTGCTTGCCGCTGTGCAGGGCTGGGGTATTGCTATATGGCTTTCCAGCGTCAAGGTCAATATAGGCGGAATGCAAGGAGTTTCCGTTTTGCTGGATGACTTTGCGACAGGAGCCGGAAATTGGGGATTCAGATGTCTTGCGGTTTTGACGATGGTCACGGGAACTGTATTTATTATGTATTTGGGCGAGCAGATTACCAGCAGAGGTGTTGGAAATGGAATTTCATTGATAATTTTCGCAGGTATTGTAGGAGATCTTCCTCGCGCGGCATTTATGGAATATGAACAGTTCGCTGCCGGAAATCAACCATTGATGATTGAAATATTAGTTATAGGTTTAGTAGTAGCGATTGTAGGATTTATTGTATTTATTGAACAGGCCAACCGCCGCATTCCGCTACAAAGCCCTAAACGGGTTGTAGGGCGAAAGGTGATGGGCGGGCAGTCCAGCTATTTGCCATTCAAGGTGAACACCGCTGGCGTTATACCTGTTATATTTGCATCTTCAATTATGTTTGTGCCAGCAATGATAGCTTCATGGTTCCCCAATACCGGCTGGATTGAATCCTTTGCCGCTGCATTCTTGCCAGGGCACATAGCTTACAGCATTATTTTTGGCTTGCTGATTATATTCTTTACATTCTTCTACACAGCAATTCAGTATAACCCAAGCGACATTGCAGACAACCTGAAAAGGTCTGGAGGCTTTATTCCAGGTGTTCGCCCGGGCCGCAAAACTGCTGAATACATAGACAATATTTTAACCCGTATAACCTTGCCTGGCGCTATATTCTTGGCAACAATAAGCGTTGGCCCTTTACATTTGAAAGATGCCTTGAATATGTCTTTTTATATAGGCGGAACATCTGTTTTAATTGTCGTGGGCGTTGCTCTTGACACATTGAGGCAGATAGAAGCCCAGTTGCATACGAAAAATTACGAAGGTTTCCTCAAGCATGGCCGTATTCGCGGCAGGATGGCATCTTAGTGGCAAAGGAAGAAGGGATACAGGTAGAAGGCTCGGTTACAGAGGTGCTTGGGAACGATTTGTTCCGTGTTTCCTTGGATAACGGGCACGAGGTTTTGGCACACCTTTCGGGGAAAATGCGCAAGAATTTCATTCGCATTCTGCTTTCCGACAGGGTAACAGTTGAACTTACGCCTTACGATTTAACCCGTGGGCGTATAATATATAGGTTTAAATAACTATTTTCGCAAGAGAAGGAAAATTATGAAAGTCAAAGCATCACTAAAAGCCCGTTGTGAATCATGCAAAATCGTTCGCCGCAAAGGCATTTTGCGTATTATTTGCGACAAAAACCCCCGTCACAAACAAAAGCAGGGGTAGAGGAGAATTATGGCTAGAATCGCTGGTATAGATTTGCCCAAGCAGAAGACCGTTGAATATGGCTTAACCGCTATTTTCGGCGTAGGGTTGCACACTTCTCGCGAGGTGTGCGAAAAGCTGGGCATCGACAAAAACAAAAAGGTGGAAGCCTTAACCGAAGAAGAGCAGGGCAAAATTCGCCACATGCTTGAAGAGCACTACAAGGTGGAAGGTCAGTTGAGAGCTGAAATAACCTTGAACATCAAGCGGTTGCAGGATATTGGCAGCTATCGCGGGTTAAGGCATCGCAAAGGATTGCCGGTAAGGGGTCAGCGCACTCGCACTAACGCTCGTACTCGCAAAGGTCCAAAGAAAACCGTGGCTAACAAGAAGAAGTAAGGAGTAGGCAAGTGGCAGAAGAAGCAAAAGAAGATAAAGAAGCGCCCGTAGAAGCGGTTGCGACCGAAGAGGTTAAGGTTAAAAAAGGCAAAAAGCGCATAGATATACAGGGCGTTGCGCACATTTATGCCTCTTTTAACAATACCATAATTTCCATTACGGATTCCAAGGGCAATTTGGTTTCCAGCAATTCGCCGGGTCGTTCGGGCTACAAGGGCAGCAAAAAGAGCACGCCTTATGCGGCTCAGGTTGCTGCCGAGGCGGCTGCGCTTCAGGCTTTTACGCTTGGCATGCGCAAGGTTACAGTTCGCATAAAGGGCGCAGGCCCTGCTCGCGAGTCAGCGGTTCGCGCGTTGAAAAATGCAGGTTTGGATGTACTGTCTATTTTGGATGTTACAGGCATTCCGCATAATGGTTGCCGTCCAAAAAAGAGAAGAAGAATTTAAAAGGGAGACGAGTATGGTGTGGAAATCTCTAAAAATGCCGAGGAATTTTCAGAAAACGGAAGTCTCTGAAAATGGCCGTCGTGCTAAGTTTGAAATAGAGGCTTTGGAACGTGGCTGGGGGACAACGGTTGGCAACGCTCTTCGCAGGGTTTTGCTATCTTCAATCCAAGGTGCAGCCATTGTGTCTGTTAAAATAGACAAGGTTCAAAAAGAATACGCAAGCATTCCAGGCGTTAGGGAAGATGTAACAGACATCATTCTTAATCTCAAAGCAATTCGTCTTAAGCTTTTGAGCGATAAGGATGAGGTTTTGCGTTTGGATGTTTCTGGCGAGGGTGAAGTTACTGCAGACAACATAGACAAGAATCCTGCCGTTGTTATTCTTAACCCAACCGCTCATATAGCGAGCCTCAGCGGAAACGCTTCTCTTTGCATTGAGATGAAGGTTTCTTCGGGTCGCGGCTATGTTCCGGCAGACGATCCTGATCGCAGAAGGTCTGCGGAGAATGCTCCGGTTGGCGAAATTTTGATAGATGCAAATTTCAATCCGGTTTTGAATGTAGGCATGCTTGTTTCCGATACTCGCGTTGAGGAGCGTACGGATTTTAATCGTTTGGAACTAGATATTGTCACAGATGGCAGTATAGATCCAGAGGATGCGCTTGCGTATGCGGCAAAGCTTTTGGTTGATCATTTGGAAATGTTCATAAACTTTGAAGGTGATTTGGACAGCCCCGACGAATTAAATACATCTGTGATTACGCAGGCTATTGCTCAGAAGTTGATTTTGAAAGTGGAAGATTTGGAATTGTCTGTTCGTTCCAGCAATTGTTTGAGGCAGGCTGGAATTCACACGATTGCGGATTTGGTTCGCAACAAGGAAAACGATATGTTGAAGCACAAAAACTTTGGCAGAAAATCTTTGGTTGAGCTGAATGATTTGCTTTCTTCCATGGATCTAAGTTTTGGCATGGATGTTGATGCCTACTTAAAGGAAGGAGGTGCTGAATGAGACACGGAGTAAAAGTAAAGAAATGGGGTGCAAACGCTGCGCACAGGCATGCGATGCTTCGCAGTCTTTCCACATCCATATTGCTCAAAGGTTTGGATGCTGATCCTCAGGAGCGTGCGGTTCGCACAACTTTGCTAAAAGCGAAGATGGCTCGCAGCCTTGTGGACAGGTTGATAACTTACGCAAAAAAAGGCGATTTGTCGGCACGCCGCCAAGCGGCTCGTTTTGTGATGGATCCGAAAGTTTTAAAAGGTCTTTTCGATGTGATTGGTCCTCGCTATGCAAACAGAGCTGGAGGTTACACTAGAGTTTTGAAACTAGGCAACAATCGTGCGGGTGACGCTGCGGAAATGGCGTTAGTCGGTTTGGTGGAAGATCAGGTTTAATTTAAGATTGCAGATTTATTAAAAGGGCAGACTTTGTCTGCCCTTTTGCGTTTTTAGCCCATAGGGGTGCAAAAAGTGTAAACAGTTGTTAACATTTTAGCTTTTTTTGCACTTTTTTCCGGAAAAATCTTTTAAAAAGCGTCTAATAGGTAAACAAAAAGGGAGGACCATGCTATGGCCGAAAAAAACGAGGAATGCTTTGCCGATTTGACGGTGGACATGCCGTTCAAAAAAACATTCGCAAACGAGCAGGAGAAAGAACCGCTCATAACGATGCTAAACGTGTTTCTGGAAAAGGCGCTGAGGCATCCTATAGTGGATGTGAGCATCAAAAACCCGTACGTGCCCGGGCAGACTTCGGAAAACAGGGACAGCATATTCGACATTCTGTGCCAGGACAGCGAAGGAGGCAGGTTCATGGTGGAAGTGCAGGTTGGGAAGCAGTCGTATTTCATAAAAAGGGTCTTTTACTATGTGTGCATGGCGATAGCCAACAGCGGGCAGAAGGGGGACTGGGATTTCGACTACCCCCCGGTCTATTCGCTGAGCTTTATGAACTTCGACCTGGAGGACTTCGGGAACGGCGATGTAGTCCAGCATTTCGGCATCTGCAACTTAGCATATCCAGAAATCAGGCTTGGTCATATGGGAATGGCATTTGTGAGGCTGACACGGTTCGCCAAGAGCTTGGATGAATGCCATACATTGCAGGACAAGCTTCTATTCTCGCTTTGCCACGCCCATGAATTGAATTGCAAGCCTGAGCAGTTCGGCGAGGAGGTGTTCGAGAAGATATTCGCCATTGCGCGAATTTCTAATTTTACAGCAAGTGAGCGTGCAAAATATGAGGCCGAAATGAGGAACGAGCGAGACCAGTATGCGATTAGGATGACCGCCATTAAAGAAGGCAAGGCTGAGGGCATTGCTATGGGTAAAGCTGAGGGCAGAGCTGAGGGTATCGCTATTGGCGAGGCTCGAGGTGAAGCTAAAGGTCTTTTGCAGGCTGCGCGGCAAATGAAGGCCGAAGGTTTTGATGCGGCTTTAATTTCTAGAATGACCAGCCTTTCGGAAGACGAGATTGAGCATTTATAATTTAATGCCCTTTTGTCAGAATCAGAATTGGCCAGAATATTTTTTATAGTACCCCCTTGACAAGCGTCAAGAAAATTTCTATCTTTATATTTATGAGAAAAATTATAGGTTTAATCGTTTTATCGGCTCTTGCGGCTTTCGCTCAGGAGCAAAAAATCGCTGTTTACGTAACTGGCGATATGGGCGTTAATGAAAAAAAGGTGCTAGGCGCCAAAATACACTCTTCTTTTATCAAGAGCGGCAAGTATAAGGCGATAGAGAGATCCGAAGATTTCTTGGTTGCCGCTTTGGATGACAACGGTCATATAAATGATTTGGCTAAACAGTTCGGAGCTTCTGCGGTTTGCGAGGTAAATGTTACGCCAGCTTTCGGTTCTTACCAAGTTTCTGCGCGCGTGATTAACGTAGAAAATGCAGAAGTTTTGTCTATGGGCGAAGCCAGCAGTCCGTTGCAAACAATAGACGATCTCAATGATGTTTCGGATAAAATTGCCGTAGCTATGTTTGGCGTAAGCCAACCGGCAGCAGTTGTCGCTAAATCAGAACCTGTTCAACCTATTGTTCAGGAGCAGCCAAAGGATGATAAGCCTAAGAACAAATCTGATGGGTATTTTTTGGCAGAATATATGTTTGGTGATGGCTTGGGTTTTGGAATTGGTTTTGGTAAAATTAGTGAAAGCAATGTATTATTTGGGCTTGAATTTTTTGAAAGCGGAGTTCTTAGTTCGTGGAAAACACCGGATCTAGCTGAAGATTACTTTTTCTGGAACTTGGGTTTAAATTTAGGTTATGTATATAAAGATTTGCCTGACAATCTTCAATTAATTGGTGGAGCTTTTGCTTCTGGTCAATATTGGTCTGGCAATTGGACTGATGAAGCTTGTAAAATCGGCCTATGCGAAGGTTTTACTGAACTAGACTTTACATTTGGGCTTTTTGCAAAAGTACGTTGGCATATTTTGCAGGCAGGAATTAAAGTGTTTTTAAAAGACAAAACAACTTGTAGATTCGGAATGGGTTTTATGTTTTAAGTGTTGTTAAGGATACCCCAATTCCTTAGCCTTCTGCTTTAATTCAGCTGCTTTTTCCTTGTTTCCTTTGGCTTCATAAGCTTCACCCATGTCGTGATAGGTTTCACCCAGATAATAGGTAGCATCAGGCAGTTTTTCGAAGAGCTCAATTGACTTTTTAAAATGCTCAATCGCCTTGTCGTAACTTTTTTTGCCGGCATAAGAATATCCCATGCTGTGCTGCGACCATGCATCGTTAGGATCTAACTCAATAGACTTTTTGCAATATTCCAAAGCTTTGTCCCAGTCCTTTTTTTTCGCATAAGACCATCCCATATTATTGTACATAACGGCATTATTGGAATCCAATTTAATCGCTTTTTTGTAATTCTCAATCGCCAAATCATAATTCTCTTTTTTCTCGTAAGCGCGACCTATGCGAAAATATGCCAGCGCATTATCAGGATCCAATTCAATAGCTTTTTTCAAATTCTCAATCAACTTATCATGATTTTCCTTTTTTCCGTAGGCAAGGCCCATTGCTTCATAGGCTTCAGCATAATTTGCCTGCAATGAAATAGACTTTCTGTAATATGCAATGGCCTTATCGTAATTTTGCACGTTATAATAAATATGCCCTATTTTGCAATATGCAGGCGCAAAATAAGGATCCAGTTCCAGAGATTTCTGATAATATGCAAGGGCAATTTCATAATCTTCTTTAGCAGAGTAAGCTCTTCCCATGCTGTAATAAACTGGTTCGTAAGCAGGATCCAATTCCAGAGTTTTTTTGTAAAATTCAATTGCTCTGTCATAATCGCGTTTGTCAAAATAAGCGTCCCCAAGTTTGCTAATCGCAAGCTTATACTCTGGGTTAAATTCAAGCGATTTTTTGTAATATTCAATCGCTTTGTCAAAGTCTTGTTTATAATGCCAAGCTCGCCCTATTTCATAATACGAAGCTATAAAATCAACCTTTAATTCTATAATTTTTTTATGAACTTCAATCGCATTGTCGTATTCTTCATTGTTGAGATAAGCATTTCCCATAAAATGATGAGCATCTATGTAATCAGGCTTCAATTCAATGGCTTTTTTGCAGGCTTCAATAGTGCTGGCATAATTTTTCTGGCGGTAAAAAGTTCTTCCTAGTTCAAAATGCGCTTCTGTGTAATCAGGTTTCAAAGCAATGGCGCTTTTGTAAGCTTCAATAGCATCTTCATAATTTTCATCTAAGTAATAAGCCATTCCACTAAAGAAAAAAGATGTTACCGTGTCCAGTTTGTTTTCGTATGTGTCTGCCATTTTATGATATGCCCAGGAATCGTAAGGCTTTAGCTCAATCGCTTTTTTATAAGCTTCAATCGCTTTGTCGTAATCTTTTTTATCGTTGCAAGCCATTCCCATGCGTGTGTATGCGCCTGACCAGGAAGGGTCCAATTCAACTGCTTTTTTGTAGGATTCAATTGCCTTGTCGTAATCTTTTTTCAGGTAATAAGCCATTCCCAATATGCTATACGCCAAAGTATCGCTGGATTTCAATGATATGGCTTTTTGGGAATACTGTATTGCCTTGTCATAATCTTCTTGGTTCTCGCTCTGAGCATAAACCATTCCTATGCGTGTATATGCAGCTGCAAAGCTTGGTTTTAATTCCGCTGCTTTTTTATAAGCTTCTATTGCGCTTTGCAAATCTTCCATGTGAAGATAAGCGTCTCCTATTTCATAGTACGCCTCTGCATAGCCAGGTCTGAGTTCAATAACTTTTTTATAATGCTCAATCGCTTTATCATAATCTTTTTTGTCTGCGTAAGCCAAAGCCATGCCGTAATGCATTTCTGCGCCGCTGGTATCTGGCTTAACGGAAGCGCAACTGGAAAGGATTAATAAGAGCGAGAGAAGAATTAGAATTTTATTCATTTCAATAAGATAGAAAAATTAAAACACAACCAAATCATTCTTATGTATAGCCTCGTTCAAATTCTTGACCTTCATCACCTTTTTAAGTTCTCGGCTATCATACCTGCTAATTCCTCTTGCAACTTTGCAGCCGCTCAAATCCTTAACATCAATCAAATCCTTTACGCTGAAATTGCCGCTTACGCTCACAATGCCAACAGGCAAGATGCTGGCGTGTTTCTTTCTAATCGCATTTACGCCGCCATCGTCTATCGTAATAGAGCCTTTAGGCGTGCTTACAAAAGAAAGCCACTTTTTTCTGCTTGCAAGCTTCTTTGCATTTCCTAAAAACAAAGTTCCCAAAGCGTTTTCAAACAAAACCTCGTGAGGCAAAACTTTGGTTCCGTTTGCCAAAAAAGCATTGCAACCGGAGCGAGTCACTGCTCGCACAGCTTCCAGCTTGCTGTACATGCCGCCTGTGCTGACAGCAGAGCCTGCTTCGCCAGGCTTAGCCAAACTCAGAATTTCGGAATTCACCTCAGGAACCAAATTCAAAAGACGCGCAGAAGCATTGGTCTTGGGATTGGAATCAAAAAGCCCGTCTTCGTCCGTAAAAAGCAAAAGCAAATCTGCATTCCAAAACAAAGCCACATCGCTTGAAAGCTTGTCGTTGTCTCCTACTTTGATTTCAGATACAACAACAGAATCATTTTCATTTATAACAGGGATAGTCTTGTGCTTCAGCATTGAAATCAAAATATTCTGCAAATTCTTATAGCGATTCCTGTCCCTGAAATCGTCGGCAGAAAGCAGAATCTGGCCAACTGCAATCTTTTGCTTTTCAAAAGCATTTCTGTAAGCGTGCATCAAATCAATCTGCCCAACCGCAGCGCACACTTGTTTATCGGCAATATTGTCCGGTTTTTTGGAATAACCCATTCTGCCCATGCCAATGCCTATTGCGCCGCTGGTAACAATTGCTATTTCTTTCCCGGCTTCTTGCAAAACAGCCACGGATTCAGCGAGCCTGTTGATAAATGCCGCATTAACGCCTCTGGTGCCAGCCTCTACCAACACTCGCGAGCCGAGCTTGATAACAATCCGCTTAGTCTCAGCAAGTAAATTTCTCCGCAAATCGCTCATTTTGAGAGTGTAACTTAGAAAAACTGCGGTTCTCAAATTTTTTTTCTACATTCATCATAAATGAATTTCTTAAAGGCCTTTATACGAGAATTCGCAATACCTATAGCTAGTGCCCTTGTGGTGATAGCTTTCGCTATACAAGCGTTCAAAATTCCAAGCGGCTCAATGGAAGATACTCTTTTTGAAGGCGATTTCCTCTTAGGCTTAAAGTTTGTCTATGGCATTTCAATCCCGTTTTCCCACAGCAAAATCCCTGTTTCAGAGCCCGATGTGGGCGAAGTTGTGATTTTTCGCTACCCTGGCGAACCGGAATATCCCGACTACGACATCAAACGTTATGCTCACATCGCAAACGCGCTCATGTTCGGTAACTTTTTTTGGGACAGGCAAGCCCCTAATGGCAGCCCAAAACTCATACATTATGCAGATGGGCCAAAAGACTACATAAAAAGATGCGTGGCAAAAAGCGGGCAAAAAGTTGCGGTCAAAGAAGGCAGATTGTTTTTGGATGGCGTTGAAAATCCCATGGGCGGGCTCGGAAAATACACCGAAAGAAACAGAGGAAGCTCGCCCCGCGACTACATAAAAGAGATAAAAGTTCCGGAACCAGGCGAAACTATAAGCTTTGATAGCCTGTCCGTACACGATTTGTGGTGGATTCGCTCCCTTATGATTCAAGAAATGCCGGATAGCCTGGTTGAATTTAATATTTCTTTGACAAGAGACGAGCTGGAACTGCAAGATTGGGTTTTTGATGATTTTCGCGCTCCCATAGAATACCATAAATATCAGCTTTTCAATGCGATTATCAACAAAAACAAGATAATACCACAAGGTCTCAACTATGGCGATACCATCACTGGCAAGCTGGATTTGAATTTCTTCCGCAAGATGGTTCGTACTGGCTTTTTGCCCCGCCACAATCCAAATATGCCGCAAAAAAGCCTTTTTGGCAGCCGCCTTGTAGGATATGATGCCTTTGACGGATCTCAGCTGGAGGATTTGAAAGCAAACGTGGAATTTGAAAACGCGCGTTTGGATCCTGATGTTCCAAAACTTGAACTGAAATGGCAAATATTGGTTAACGGAAATCCGGTTTACAAGTACACGGTGAAAGACAGGGTTTATTTTATGATGGGAGATAATCGCGACAACTCCTTGGATAGCCGTTACTGGGGTTTTGTAAGCGCAAGGAATATCAAGGCAAAAGCGTTCATAATATATTATAGCTTGGAAAAGAATTCACAGGTTGAATTGCTAAAACCCTGGACCTGGATATATTTGCCTAAAGATATCCGCTGGAGCCGCATAGCGAGGATTATACCTTTAATTTAACCTTTTAACCTGTTATTTGTGCATTTTTCTGCAAAAACTTTATTATTGGTCAAAAATTTTTTTATTTTTATAGTCATGCGTAATTTTGCATCTTCTGGTAAGATTCTGTTCGGTATATTTGCGATTATAGCCTTTGCTTCTTGCGAAGACGAAAATATCCCAACAATAGAAGCTATGGAAGCTCAGTCCGATGAATATATCGAGCCGGCTATAGAACAGTTTAAAGAACCGCCAGAACCGAAAATAAGCCCCGTAAAAGCTTACAATTTCAACAAGGCTAGCGAAGCGCTTATGATTATGGGGCAAGAATGGGCAGAAAAAATGACAGAAGTTGACGATGAAGAACAATTGAGAATGGCTGCCATTTACGAAAAAGCCCAAGATGATTTGATACGCAAATTCGGACTGTGCGGCAAAGAAGAATTTAGATGGATTCAGAATAAGGCGTTGCCGGAACCATCAAACAGACATACTTTCTCCAGAGCAGGAGTCTGGTCTAATAAATAGGAGCATCCATGACAATGAAAGGAAAAAAGGGCATTATCTTTGGCGTAGCCAACGACCGTTCCATAGCTTGGGGAATAGCGAAAAAGCTATTGACCGAAGGCGCAGAAGTTGCATTCAGCTATAACGGAGAACGTTTGAAACGCAATCTTGACAAACTGCTAAGCGATTATCCTGGCAGCAAACTCTACGACTGCGATGTTTCAAATGAAGAAAATATTCTGAAAGTCGCTGAGCAATACAAAAACGAAGTTGGGCAGTGCGATTTTCTGGTTCATGCCGTTGGCTTTGCAGACAAAAGCTATTTGGAAGGGCAATTTTTGCCAACGCCCAAAGATGTATTTTTGCAAGCGATGGATATTTCGGCGTATTCATTCGTTTCATTAACCCGTGCATTCAAGCCTATGATGACTAGAGGCAGCTCGGTTTTGGCTTTGACTTATCTGGGCAGCGAAAAGGTTGTTCAGAACTACAATGTAATGGGAGTGGCAAAAGCCGCTCTGGAATCCATTGTCCGCTATTTGGCCTACGATCTTGGCCCCGAAGGAATTAGAGTCAATGCCATAAGCGCTGGCCCTGTGAACACGCTAGCAGCCAGAGGCATCAGCGATTTTACCGATTTGCTGAAAATTCACCGCAAAATAGCTCCGCTTCGCGAAAACACAACTCCGGAGCATGTTGGCGGCGCGGCATACTTCCTTTTGAGCGATCTCTCCTTTGGAGTGACTTCGGAAATAATGTATGTGGACGGAGGCTACAATACTGTTACCGTAGGCCCGATTTCTGCATACGATAAGGAATGATTCCTCTTATACTCACTTTTTTGGGCATAGTCTCTGATCCAGACTTTGCCGCTAGCGATTCTTTGCAAATTGAAGTTCTTGAAACAGGCGCAACAGTCTCTGCGCATTTTAACAAACAGTTCAAGCTTGAACTGCCTAAAGACACGATTTGGAATATATGCATAAATTCCGAAAAATGCTATGAATTGAAATATCTGGGAGCGGATTCTGTTTTTTCCGCAGAAATTCAAGGCAAAAATGTGACATGGTTTGATGATGGAAGTTCAAGAGTTGAGAGTGAAGAGTTGAGAGTTGAGAGTGATAAGGAGTCTGATGCTGTTGCGCAGAGCGCAGGGGCTGAGCAGGTTACCGAGTTGCGGAAAGTGGTTGTGCAGTTGCGCAAAAAGCCTAAGCGCAAGCTTGGAGAATCTGTTGTAAGCGCTAAGAACATAAAGAGAATGCCGGGGCTTGCGGAGGCAGATGTTATGCGAAGCATTCAGGCTCTGCCGGGCGTGGTTGCCAGCTCGGATTTTAGCACTAAGATTTATGTTAGAGGCGGTGCCAGCGACCAGAATTTATTTTTGCTGGACAACGGAATTGTGTATTGCCCAACGCATTTCTTTGGGCTCTTCTCTACATTTTTGGTGGAAGCGGTTGATGATGTAAAGTTTTACAAAAGCGGTTTCCCGGCAGAATATGGCAACAGGCTTAGCTCGGTTGCGGCTATAAACAGCAGAAAGGGCGGAAACGATACTTTGGACGAATGGTTTTCAAAGAGTTCCATAAAGATAAGCACATTTGCCGCTCAAGCTCATACCGAAGGGCATAAGGGAAATGCAAGATGGGTTGTAGCAGCGCGCAGCACTTACATAAAGCAGATTTTGGATGCTTTGCAAGCTGCGGGCGCAACGGATTTTACCGTGGATTATAAATTTACCGATATTCAAGGAGCCTTTGATTATAAATTCAGCGAAGACAAGGAATTGCAGGTAGCTTTATACACAGGCGCAGACATTCTGAATTTCTCTCCTCTTTTCGTGGAGTGGGGAAATACTGTGATTCCTGTAAATTATCAGTGGCAGGTGAACGATAAATGGAGAAGCAATATCGGAATTTCTTATAGCCGGTTTTTTCAGGATTTTAGAATAGAGGATTTGCTTGGGATGGAGAATGGAGTTTCTACGTTTGCTATCCGCCAATCGCTTGCGTATTCCGGATTTGGAGATCATACTTTGGCATTCGGTTATGATTTGGAATTTTCCGAGATATTTTTTATACAGAACGTTCAGTTTACAGGGCAAAAATTTGAGGATGTGCCGCAGACTTTCCATCACATTTTATATGCTCAAGATACTTGGCGGCCAAGCTCCTGGGAGTTGCGCTATGGGCTAAGATTTAATTACCATGAGCTTTCGCAGCATTTTGGAGTTGAGCCGCGTCTTGCTATTTCGTGGGAATTCGCTGAGGATAACAAACTGGAATTTTATACGGGTTATTATTTTCAGTATTTGAACAATCTTATGTTTTCCGATATGGAGGCTCTGAACGAATTTTATTATCCATCGCGCAAAACTGCAATCAACGGGACGGTAAAGCCTTCGAGTTCAATTCTGAGCGCAATAGGTTATTCTCGCTCAAATATTTTTGGAATGTTCAATTTCAACACCGAAGCATATTACAAAACTCAGAACAATTTAACTGTTTATAGCCAAGAGAGCCTGGACGATTCAACTTCAAGTTTGGTGGAATCTTTGGGCGATATGATTACGTTTGGCGAGGGTTATTCTTTTGGCTATGAGGTGTCTTTGCAAAAGCCCGATGGTTTTGTGAGCGGCAGCATAAACTGGAATCAAGGCTGGTCTGTTTTCAAAGATGGCCCGAACAGCGCATATTTCCCGAATTGGCATCAGCCTTATGCATTGAAGGGAGATTTGAGTTTCAACTGGTTTGAGGAAAATTATTTTCTGCGCTCTTCTTTTCAATTGAAGTGGGCGAGCGGAATGCCATACACTCCGTATCTAGGTTATCTGTCTAAATTTCAGATGGATGAAAAATTTCCTGGCTATGATGTTGATGCTATTCAAGGCAATCGCAATGCCACTATGCAAACTCCTTATTTTCGCTTGGATGCAAAGATTATAGATTGGGGCAAAAAAGATAAATGGAATTTTGGATTTACAATTCTAAATCTCACCAATCACCAAAACCTGTTCTACACATTCTACCATACGCAGGAAAATCCTCCGACGGAGGAGAAGATTTACCAATTCCCATTCTTTCCGCTGTTATTGAATTGGGAGTATTATTTTTGAAACTTCGGAACCATAAGAAATCCGAGCTATGTAAACTCCGCTTGGAATGTTTTGCAAATTTACGCTGAGAGTTCCGCCGCTGCTCTGTTGTTTGAGAAGCAATTTTCCTTTCATATTGTAAAGGGAAATTTGCAAAGCCTTGTCTCCGAAAATATGCAAAGCGTCTTTGGTTTGCGCAATTTTGAAATTCTGAATAGTCTCGCGCTTTTTTACTGGATTAGTAGCGCCACGATCCACAAAATTTGACAGCAGCCTGATATATGCCAGTTGGTATCCGTTGCTATTCTCGGTGATTTCCCATGAGTTGATTGGCCAACCGACAGCTGTTTCTACATACATTTTTGCTGGAGGAAGGCCAGTTGGAATAGATACCAGGTTACACATTGCGTTGTTATCTGTTGAACCGCAGCTAGACGGGCAGCAGGCATCCCACTTATAATTGGCATTGGGACCGCCAGGCAGAAAACCGGGTGCTGGAGTTTTATCCTCGTTGAACCAAGAGTGGTAAAAAGTTTTTTGGCTTCTTGATGAACCATAGCGTTCCATGTTCGTAAGATAAACCATATTGAATGGATTAACGCCATGAATATAATGCAGATAGCCTTCAGCACGTTCCTTGAACTCCTGTGCATTGATGGAAGCATCTACTGTATTCCATTTATAAAAAGTCAGGCCGTAATCAGCTTTGGCTTTATTGGAACCCCAGTTGTAGTCTTTGATAAATGCACGGTAGCCATCGGATGCATAGCCGTTGGAACCATTAAAGTCGCCAGTTTTTGCAAAAGCCGTTTTCATACGATTTCTTATGTCGTTTTTCAAAGTTTGATTTCCTCTCGAGTTATTTATGTAGCGAATGTAAAGCATGTGAGACGAGTGTCTGTAATGATCCATAAAATTAGACCATGCAAACAATGGAAATTTTATGAGGTTTTCTTCTACAATTGCCAAAAGATTTTCGTTCTCTGTCAATTCAAACAGATACCACGCCGCTGTGGCTAAATTTTCATCTCGCGCAAAAGTGCCATTGTCTGTTATCTCCTGATTGCCGGCAGCCAGTCCAGACGAGTTATTGGAATTCACGTTGTTGCTGAACATTGAATCCGAATGCGCAATGCCCCACTCCCAAGCTTTGATAGCAGCGTTTTTAAATTCGTCAGAATCAAAAATGCGAGCTGCTATGGCAAAGGCTTTGGCTGAACCGAATGCAGCGGTTGCATTTGCCGGACCGTAGTAGCTCGGATTGGTGACGCTTGATGGTGGCGAGCCGTGCGCCAAGCCCTGCACGCTTAGCATTGAACCGTCGTTGTTTTGCATTTTCAAAAGCCAGTCCAGCCCCCATTTAGCTTCGTCAAGAATATCAGGAGTGCCGTTGCCAGATTCAGGAATTCCGAAATCATCGGTAAATGCGTTTGGATTTTCTTCGTACATCAGCAACATTTCTGCGATATAGTCTGCAGTCCATTTTGTGTACTTGTTGTAGTCTCCCGCATCAAACCAACCCCCGCTCAAATCTCTCTCGGTTGATGCAACGTTTTTTCTGAAAAAATCGCGCGTATATTTGTCTTGTGCAAAGCACATTGCATCTGTCCATTCTTCTCCTGCGTATTGCGCAGTCTTTGCCATGCCGGCACGCTGGTAGTAAAAAGTCTTGACCGCTGCTTTCAACACATCGTTATAAACATCATTGCCAATGCGGAATGAATATGAGCGGATATTGTTTGATTGATCCATAATATAATATTTTCCAGGTGCTGTTACGCTTGAAAAATCAAAGTGCCAGATTTTATCGCCAGAAGCCGCATCCGTTTGCCCAGAATTGAAAGCCGTTGGCGTGCCGCTAAAGGCTGCGGTTTGCGAAGCATTGTTTATAACCTGAAGCTGCGTACCAGGGTTATAATTTATCACTGCAATTTTCTTTGCCCCTTCTCGATAGCCAAACTGATCTACCATAATCGACTGAGCAAAGCAGAAAGAGGCGAGAAACAACAGGATAGCCATCATAATTTTAAAATACTAAATTCTCATTATGTTTTTTTCGATATTGGCTTTTATCCTAAGAAAATCGTTCTTTGAATTTCTTTACCCGATTTATTTGCTCAAATTTAGAAAGGAGAGAGACTACATTGCAGAGCGTTTGAAAAGAGCGAATTTAGGGCTAGTGCCAAAAGAAGTTTATAAAAATCTTTTTTTCAATGGCTTGGACAGCCTGAGATTTCTGCAAAATAAAAATGTTCCCGTGAAATTTGAGAATAGGAATTTGATACCGGAGGAGCCTGTTGTTTTTGTGAGCATTCATTTGGGAGCGTTTGAGATGTTGCATAGGGGGTTGATAAAATTAGTTGAGAGTGGAGAGTGGAGAGTGGAGAGTTGTGTGAATTTAATGGTTTCTGAATTTAGGAATAAGCGGCTGGATAATTTTTTGAATTCGGTTAGGAATGTGAAAAATTTAAACATTGTAAAAGACACAAGAATTTTAAAACATATTATTCGCAATAAAGAAATTTTAGCTGTGATGGCAGATCAGTCAAAATTTGGCGCAGAGTATTTTGATATTTTAGGCCAGAGCGTTCCGTTATTTTTGAAGTTGCCATTGACGGCAAACAAGCTCGGAGCAAGCGTTGTGCTTTTCAGGACTTTCAGGCAAGACGATGTGCATATTATTAGGATTGAAAAGGTGTATGAACCTGGGTCAGGGGTTGAGGCGGCGGAAATTGCTAAGATTTTTGAGAGTTGGATTTTGGAATATCCGGAGCAGTGGGCGTGGAATTATGCAAATAAATAGCTATCGCAAGTGGCTTTTCTTTTGACCTACCCTTGACAAGGAATAAATAATATTTTATATTTGCATTTAATTATTTGATTAAAGAGGTTTACTATGAAAACCAATCGTTTTCTCTTGGCGGCAGGCATCTCACTTGCCATGGCATTCACGTTTTCCTGCTCTGATGACGACGGCGACAAGGCTGTAGTGTCCTGCAAGACAGGAGTTTATCATAGGCCTGTAGCAGGACAAATGGTAGAGATATGTTGGGAAACAGCTCCTAATTTAGTTTGGGATTATGATTCTGATGGGAGTGTTATTGGCTCTGAAAAAGCATGTGACAGCGGTGAATTTTCATCAACTGAAGGCTGTCCGAGCGGATGGGTGGCAAAATGCGCTAAGGATGGCATAACCAGATATGTTTACGGTTCGGAAGGCATAACTTGCTCTGACTATTACGATGCTTGGTAATAGGAATTGGCTCAGATATAGGAGTTTTTTATGAACAAATTAATGAAACTTGCATTTATTGCGTGTTTTTTTGCGGTTACTGCTTATGCAGAGCACAATTCACCTTCTGAAGAGTCTCCTGCGGCAGCGGAGCCGGAATCGGCTCCTGAAGAAACTCCTGCAGCGGTAGAGCCGGTAATAGCGCCTCCAGCAGCAGCACCTGTTGCTGAAGCTGCTCCTCTGGTGAAGCCCGTTCCAGCAGAACCTGCGCCAAAAGCTCTGGCAGTTTATACAGGTTCTAATCCTTGTCATAAAGAGATGTTTGATTTGCCGAGTTCCAAAAAAAATTTCAATGTGTCTGATTTTATAAAAGATTTGGGAATTTCTGTTGCGAAGGTGAAAGCTTCTTGCAAAACGAAGTTTACCTGCCCTGACGACAAGAAAGTTATGGATGTTGGTTTGACTGCTGGTTGCATAAAGCAGTTGCCAACAACCCCTATGGAGATTACAGACCTGCTTAAAAGCATTGGCATGGACTTGACTGTGAATGCGGCTTTAGATTTGGCGGCTCAGTCTCCTGCGGCAATAGAATCTAATGTTGAGAAAGTTGAGAAAAAAGGTCGCAGCGGTTTTTGGGTGGCTTTGACTTTGGATTTGATAGGCGTTGGGCTTATTACCTATAGTGCTTTAGCAATAAACAGCGATGTAAACAATTACCACGATGATTATCGCCATATGCAGCCAGGCTATCCTAATTACATTTATGATGCTATGTGGGAAAAGGTGGAGGATGCTAGAAGCACAAGGAATATGTTGTATATAGTCGGAGGAGTTATTTTAGCCACAGGAATAGGAGTGCATATATGGTTTTAAAGCTAAAAGTTGCGCTATGCTTTGGCATGGCTTTGTTGTTTTTCGCTTGCGCAGATGCAGAACGCGATGGCTATAATGACCCAAAAAGCCAGAATTATTCCGGCGATAAAGGTGTTGGGGGTGGCATTGAGAAAGGTATATCTGAGCCTTGTGGCAATACGGTTGCTGGCACGAATACGGTTGCCTGCGGCGGACAAACTTACAAAACCGTGCAAATAGGTTCTCAAACCTGGATGGCGGAAAATTTGAATTACTATGGCGACAATAACGCTTTTAAAAACACCGATAGCTATAACTATGGAGTTCTTTACGATTGGGCCACTGCTATGGGTTTTGATTATAGTTGTAATAATTCCAACAGTAATTGCTCATACCAAATAAGGGAGCCATATCATCGCGGCATTTGCCCGGAAGGCTGGCACATTCCAACTGGCGAAGAGTGGGATGAGTTGTTTGGTTTTGTGGAAAAAGAAGATTGCAATACATATTCCAACAGCTATAAAAGTTATTGCAGCACGGCAGGCAAACATTTGAAGGCTACGTATGGCTGGGTTGCTAATGGCAGAGGCGAAGATACTTATGGGTTTTCTGCTCTGCCGGGTGGTTACTGTGAATCTCAATACTCCTGTTCCCAAGGAAGTTCGGGCTACTGGTGGAGTGCCAGCGAATTCTATGCTTCTTTAATCGATACCAGAATAATATCATACAGCAGTTATGCCGAACGGGATGGCAAGGATAAGAAGAATAGATACTCTGTACGCTGTTTGAAGGATGGTTCAACTGGGGGCAGCCAACCATTTGTTGGTGAACCTTGCGGCAATACGGTTGCTGGCGCAAACACTATTGCCTGCGGAGGCCAAACTTATAGAACAACGCCCATAGGTACTCAGCTTTGGATGGCAGAAAATTTAAATTATAATGTTCCAAATAACAATGCTGATGTGTGCTACGATAAAAATCCTAGCAACTGCGCTATCTATGGCCGCCTTTACGATTGGGCAACGGCTATGGGTTTTAGCCAGAGTTGCAATTCCAATTCCAGATCTTGCGCAAGCCAAATGCAGTCTCCGTATCATCGCGGTATTTGTCCCGAAGGCTGGCATATTCCGAGCAATGATGATTGGAATCAGTTGTATGATTATCATGGCGATGATAATATGCTCTATATGTCGGCTAAACATTTGAAAGCATCAGGAGGCTGGGTTAACAATGGTAGCGGCGAAGACACTTATGGCTTTTCTGCCCTGCCGGGAGGCAGCGGTGAAAACAACGGAAGCAGCGAATATTATTTTGGAAATATCGGTCATTACGGATACTGGTGGAGTGCTAGCGAATCTTATAACAATAACCTTCACTATGTTAAGGGACTGTTTATGTACAGTTCTGATTATATCAGCAATAACGAGCTTAGCAAATCGCAATTAGTTTCTGTGCGTTGCCTTAGAGATGCTCCCTTTGTAAGCAGTAGTTCTTCGGTTTCTAGCAGCTCGATTTCTTATGGCACTTTGACTTACGATAGTCAAACCTATAAAACCGTAAAAATAGGTACTCAAACATGGATGGCGGAGAATTTAAATTACGATGTTCTGGAAAATACAACGGATTTGTGCTACGATAGAAATCCCAGCAACTGCACTACTTATGGCCGTCTTTACGACTGGTCAACAGCTATGGGTTTTAGCCAGAATTGCAATAATTATTATTCTTGCGCAGACCAAATACAATACAAGCATCGCGGCATTTGTCCGGAAGGTTGGTATATTCCAAGCGATGAGGATTGGGATGTGTTAGCCGCAACTGTGGGAGGCGCTTCTACAGCGGGAACGATATTGAAAAATACGAGTGGATGGTATAATGAGAGTGGTGGCGAGCATAATGGCAATGGTACAAATAGTTATGGTTTTTCGGCCTTCCCAGGTGGTGCTGGCTACAGTTCTAGCTTCGACGGTGTTGGCTACAATGGCTATTGGTGGAGCATTAGTGAGTACGGTTCCTATGGTGCTTATAGCAGGCGCATGAATTTCTGGGATGAGAACATATATAAAGAATCCAGCAATAAATCCAGCTTGTTTTCTGTGCGTTGCTTAAAAGATGATTCTTTCGTTTCGAGCAGTTCAAATACATGCGATGGGCAAACATTTTATCCTCCGAGTCAGCGTTGCGCTAACAGAGTTATAGAAACCAAGTGCGGCACTTATACATGGTATAATGCATCAAGTGAAAATTTGCTGTGCGAGAATGGCATTGTTAAAACTAGATGCGGAACAAGTTGGAACTATTATAACGATTCAGATGTAAATTTGAGATGCGAGAATGATATTATAGAAACTAAATGCAGCTCGAGATGGTATGATGCTACGAAAGATAATTTGAGATGCGAAGATGGTTATAATTTACAAGAACTTTGCGGCACATGGTATTATGTTGCCGATAACCGTAGATGCATGAACAATGTTATAGAAACTAGATGCAATGCTTCCGATCCCAATAGCTGGTATGTTCCAAGTGAAAATTTGAGGTGCTACAACAATGTTATAGAAACTAAATGCGGCTCAGAGTGGTATAATGCTTCAAATATTGCAAATGAAAGGTGCAATAATAATGCTTTTGTGGAAAAAAGGTGCGGTTCAAATAGCTGGTATAGAGCTTCAGATACAAATTTGGATTGCCAGAGTGGCGTTATAGTAACAAAATGCGGCACAGACGGTTGGTATAATGCTTTAGATGAAAATAAGGCCTGCCAAAGTAATGTTGTAGTAACTAAATGCGGCACGGATTGGTACGATGCTTCAAATGCAAATTTAAGATGCCTGAGCAATGTTTTACAAGTTAACTGCGGCGGTTGGACAAATGCTTCTGGGAAGCTCTGTTACAATAACAGTCAGATGGTGGACAAATGCGGAATTAATCCGCAAGCTTATAATCCTAGTTTATATGAATGCAAGCTGGATATCAATCCTAATGGGATATTTTTGAAAAATCCTGTAGATTATCAAGACGAAGATTACGAAGCTGTTTTGATTGGCGAGCAAATCTGGATGGCAAGGAATTTAAATTACGATGTTCCAGATAATACAACTGATGTGTGCTATAACAATAGCAGCAGTTACTGTGCGAGCTACGGTCGTCTTTACAATTGGTCCACGGCTATGGCTCTAAACACAAATTGCAACTCCGTCACTTGCGCAAGTCAGGTTCATTCATCCAAGCACCGTGGCATTTGTCCCGATGGATGGCATATTCCTAGCGATGCGGAATGGACAACGCTGACAAATTATGTTGAAATCCAAGGAGACTGTACTAACTGTGCTGGGACAAGGTTAAAGGCTACGAGTGGTTGGAGTAGCAGTGGTGATGGCACGGATGACTACGGCTTTTCGGCCCTGCCGGGCGGTTACGACTACTCGGATGGCTATTTCCACGTTGCTGGCTACCAAGGCTACTGGTGGAGTTCCAGTGAGTACGAGCTCAGTAGCGACATCGCCTACAGCCGGCGCATGTTCTACCTCTACGAGTACGCCAACGGGTACAACGACTATAAGACGGGCTTGTTCTCTGTTAGGTGTCTCCAGGACTAAAGCGCATAGTGCTTGCGTAGCAATGGGCGTTACTGTAAGCTGCGAGCATTTATGCATAGCATAAATTACCTCCAGAGGCTTGAAAATAATTCTATTTTAATACGTAGGTAAAATGTAAACAGGAGGTAACTATGAAAATTTTAGCACTGGTGCTGGCCATAGCCGTTTCATCTGCCTTTGCTGGCGGGGGCAAGAAAAACAAAGAAGAATGGAAAGCGTTCAAAGAATGCAAACAACGTGTTGAGCAAGGCGCAAAGGAAGATTGCTCTGCGCTCAAGCCTACAAAAGATAAAGCCTGGAAAAAAGACAAAAAAAGAGACGGAAAAAGAAACTGGAAAAAAGGCAACAAAAGTTAACCCAGTTTCACGGTTCTTCTGCGATAATTGACAACCCGCAATTCGGCAAAGGCAATTTGCATAACGATTACAAATGACGAAAGATGCATGTAATGGCGGCTTGTTAAAGTTTGTACATTTTGAACGCTTTGAGGAATTTTTTCTATATTATTACCCAATAATTTTGCAGGAGATGGCGTATGCTATCAAAGGAAGTCTTAGAAACGCTCAAGCTTGAGTTTGAACCCTCAAGGGTGGAACGCAAATCTTCAGTTTTATTTGAATCCCTCACCAGAGGAAGCTATCGTTTATCTAAAGGCTTATACAGGACGGAAGCAGAGCAAGATGAATACATAAACAATTGTTTGGCTTTGCCTATACCGGGAGTCAATAATAGATGCTAGAACAGCACCAGAAAGATCTGGAACACCTTTTAACTCTTTATGCAAACGCAAAACTTTTAATTCTCGAAGCGGAGGGCAAGGATCCAGAACAGAAAAGCAACATTGCTGTCATTAACGAGATAAGGGCAGCGCTAGATCACTTGATGCAATGCTTAGGCGTGGCTCTTTCAGGCGAGCCTGAGACGGAAGCTCTGCGCAAAGAAAATGAAGTATTCATAGAAGGTCAAATTCGTAAAGCGAAAGAGCATATTATCCGTGTTTCTTACGATTCTCTTGACGGTATAGGAGTTTCAATTCACAAACGCTTAAGCGAAATGCTGCATGATTTATCAGAATCTTCAATAGCGGTGTCGTTTCCTGAGTACCATTCCGATTATCTTTCCAAGATAACAAATCTTGATGAAAAAATAATTGAGTCCCGTGCTCAGAGAGATAGCCGGAGAGTCAATTCTGAAGAAAAGATAAAAGAATATGAAGCTGTAATTAGAGAAATGGAATTCATATATGGAGAAATAGGGATTAATTTAAGGCATATTGCAAATTACGATAGATCATCAAAGTTTGATGCGGAAATGAGAAAATTTTCACAGAAAGCGATTGTCAATATATGCCCACGGTACTATAACGAATATCACAAACAATCAACAGAATTAAAGAGAATGCTTGCGCAAAAAACTTTCAAAAAAGAAAAAGAAAAATATGAGGAATTGGTGAAGATCGTGAATGACATGCAGGATGAAATGAAAACATTGTTTCCCGAGATGACTCGTTTTGATAAGTATAGCGCTTGGCGCAAAATTCAAAATATCTTGGTACCATTCTTATCTGCGGCTTTAGGTGCTTTAATCACAGCTCTGATTGCGGCTTAAACCGCCTGACGAAGAGCGTTATATGGGCTGGCGGGGAGGATCCAGTACCTACAACTCCAAATGATCAATCAATCTGGTCTTTCCAAAAAAACACGCAAGCAAAATAACCGCCTTCTTTGAAATCTTTCCAGTTATGGGCGTTAAATCGGCTTTGTTCACAAACTCAACGTATTGAATCTTGCCGCCAGCCCATTCCACAACTCCTCTAACTGCTTCCCTCAGCTTTGCAACCGAAACCTCGCCTCTCCAATGCAAACGCTTTGCCGCCCACATGCCCGCATAAATGGAACTCGCTGCCGCTCGTTCTTCTGCGCTCATATACTCGTTGCGACTCGACATCGCAAGCCCGCTCTTCTCCCTTATCGTCTTTGCTCCAACAACCTTCACGGGAAAATTCAAATCGCTGGCCATCTTGCGAATCAAATGAAGCTGCTGAAAATCTTTCTCCCCAAAATATGCGTTGCTCGGCAAAGCAATGTTGAAAAGCTTTGCCACCACGCTCAAAACGCCGGCAAAATGAATAGGACGGTAAGCTCCGCAGTAAAGACCTTCCAAAGCGGGATTGCGAACAAAAGTCTGCAAAGGCAAAGGATACATGTCTTTGGGCTTCGGCGCAAAAACAATGCTCGCGCCAGCTTCGCGGCAAAGCTTCAAGTCCGCTCGCAACCTGCGCGGATATTTTGCAAAATCCTCGTTTGCGCCGAATTGCGTTGGATTCACAAAAATGCTCACTATGGTTATATCATTGTTTTTTGCAGACATCTCAATCAGAGAAACATGCCCCTTATGCAAGGCTCCCATAGTCGGAACCAAACCGATGCTTTTCCCTTCCGCAAGCATTTTTTTTGAAAATTTTTGCAAAGAAACAGGCTTGCGAATTATTTTGATTTTTTCTGGATTTTCTCGCACGTGTTCTCCAATGGACAGAATGAGAGCAATGCAGCGGTGAAAAACGGCATCCAGAAGATATAGCAAACATATATGATTATTGAACTCGTCAAATTTGTGGCGCAGAACAAAGGCAATCCCATAAAATGGAAAGCGCAATCCGTAGCGACTAACAGAATAATGGTCAGAAAACTAACAGGAATCACTTTGCGAACTCCATCTGCAATGGCGCCTTCCAAAGTTTTAATATGCTTTTCGTCTGCGCGAAGCTGAGCCTTTATGCAAAAAACCAAATGAACGGTATCTGCGCAGAAAACGGAAACCAGCCCAAACCATGCCAAATTTGAAGCCCCCAGAAATAAAATCCATGCAGAGCCGGAATAAAGCAAAAGAGCAAGCGGCAATATGGCTTTTACAACAAGGCTGCGTATAAAAAAGAAAAGAGTTACCACAATTATAAAAAAGCCTGCTAAAAGAACTTGCGTTGCATGCTTGAATTCCCAAACCCCCAAGAGAAGCAGCCCGTTGAAAATCAGAAAGAAAAACCAAAGCAAGGCCCCTTTGAAACCGAAAAAAATGCACCTGAAAATAAACAATGTCGCAATCGCACAAAGAACAATCTGATTTTCTTTAAAATCAAATTGCTTATAATTTTCCGCAAGGCTCTTCACATGCTCGGAAAGAATCACCATCGAAGCCAAAACGCCTTCTATATTGAATAGAGCCACTACGCAAAGCAGCAGAGCAATCAGAACTTCTATAAGCCTGAAACGTATAGAATATTCTGCAATTCTCTGTAAAAACGAAACCTTTTCTCTTAAATCCATGAGAAGGGTAAATCTAGAAAATTATATCTTCCACGTTTAACTGCCCCGGAGCCAGGGCTTCGCCTATAGAAACGTATGTTAAATTCGCGCCTTCTTTCAGAGAGCGAATGCGGCTTTCCTTGCCGTGCTCCCCCATAGCAAAAGCTGCGAACAGTTCGAACTTGTTCCCGTATTTTTTTGCAAAATCGTATAGGGGAAAAACCTCGTCTTTTGAATGCGCCATTGCAGCGACCTTGCAGCCGCAAGCCCCTGATTTCAGGCATTCTTCGGCAAATTCGCTCAGTTCCTGCTCGCTTGGTATTCTATCAAATAAATGCCACGAACGTATTATTTTTTTTTTCAGCGATAGCTCAATTCCTCTTTCCAAATCTATCCAATCCAAACCATCCAAATTTTTTTTAAATAGTTCGACCCGCTCGGCTTCTCTCTCGTTTTCCCATTTTCCGCCGTCTTTTTCCAAGCGAATTGTGCCAAGGCGGAGAGCTTTTGGGTTAAGCTCAAAAACTTTTTGCGAAAGGCTGCCCCACTCCTCAATGTCTTTGAATAAATCGTAGCGAATTTCCAAAATTCCGCATTTTTCTGCACTGCTCACAGGAGCGTTTTGCAAAACACTTGGGCTTATTAAGCCCGCTATGAAATATACTATATTCCTATTTGTGGCAAATCCTTTAAGCATATTTTTCTCGCGGCTTGCACCGGAAGATAAACAATTTGTAAAGAAGATAGGAATTTCTTTGATTGTTTTGCTTATTATAAGTGCCGGTGCATGGTATGCTTTTGCTTACCTTGAAAAAGAACACATAGATCCTACGGGACTTATTGAGAAAATTGTGCCTAACGAAGAAGCCAAAGATGACCCCGATACAATTGCAATGAATTTTGATTTGCCGGCAGCGCCCGAGGTTCCGGAACATGAGGAATATCAGGTAGAAGAAACTCTGGAAGAAATCGTTGCGCCTACGCCTAGTGTATCTTTAGGAGACGATTTTGATGTACAAGCGCACTTGCAGTTGATGAGGCAAAACGTGAGCAAATACAATTATACGCTGGCATACAAGCATGGAGCCAGGATTGTAAGCTCTCTTTTAGCAGATCCAAAGCTTACCGCAGAATGGGGAAGTATTTTGCTGGAAGCTGGCAGGTATGGGGAAGCGATTTCCGCTTTGCAAAGAATAGTTTCGCAAGATACGGTTAAGACCGATGTTGCAATAAACATGGCGCTTTCCATGTTTCGCTCTGGCAATGCCGATGGCGCAATAGAATTTTTGGATGAAAAAATGCAAAGCAACAATGACTTGGATTTGCTTGCTACAAAAGCTTCCATAATCGGAGAGCATCCAGATGCAAAAAGGCGGCCTGCCGCAGAACAGCATTTTTTGAAGTGCGTGAAAAGCAAAGATGCTTCGCCAATAGCAAATTATGGATATGGCAGATATTTGATGTCTAAGGGGGACTATGGAAATTCCAAAATTTATTTGGAGCGCGCTTTGAAAGTTAAGCCGCGTGAGCCTCGCTACATAGCGAGACTTGGCATGGCGGAGTTTTATCTTAAGCAAGATGCAAAGGCGGAGGCTCTTTACAAACAGGCTCTTGAAATAAACCCTTACGATTACAACACATGGTTCAATTTGGGCGAGCTTTATTTGAGTTTGGCAAACGAGACCAGTTCAGCGGGAGTTTTTCGGCAAAAAATGCACAAGGCTTTGGAGTCTTACTTAAAAACAATAGATCAGGATTCTTTGCATATTAGAGCTAATTATCGCATTGGACTTGTATTGAACTGGAATGGCCAGCACAAGGAGGCTATTAAACATCTGGGCATAGCTTTGGAAAAAATGCCGCAGGAAATTCCTATAATGCAGCAGTTGAGTTCTGCATACATGAAGCTTGGAGACACAGCGAAGTCGGTTGATTATTTAGATGCGATTTTGAAAATAGATCCGTTTAATAAGATAGCGGCAACAGAAATGAACAGAGTCAGGGAGCAGCGATGAATACTACAAAAAGAGATTTGGTTAACGAAATTTCGTCCAGAACGGGTTTGCCGCAGATAGAGACGAAGAAGATAGTGGAATGTTTTTTGGATTCTGTTGCGCGTTCTTTAATCGACGGCAACAACATTGAGCTTCGCGGCTTTGGCCGTTTCAAAATTCGCAGCAGAAACGGCTACAAGGCTCGCAATCCTCGCACTGGGGAATCAATAGAAGTAGAAGCTGGGAAAAAGCCGGTATTTGAACCCAGCAGAGAATTGAGAAAAGTGTTAAACGATTAAATACTCATCGCATTCCAAAGCGGCCAAGCATCCGGAGCCTGCCGCTATTATAGCCTGCCTGTGGCGCGGGCTTTGAACATCGCCTGCTGCAAAAACCCCTTCAACGCTTGTCTTTGTGCTGCCCGCTTGCGTTATTATAAATCCCTGATCGTCAAGCTGCAACTGGCCGCCTAAAAATTGCGTATTTGGATTGTGCCCAATCGCATAGAATAAACCGGAAATTCCAAGCTCGCTTCTCTCGTTTGTCAAAGTGTTTTGCAAAGTTGCGGATTCCAAGAATTTGCTCCCCTTCAATTCCACAGGAATGCTGTTCCACATAACTCTTATCTTTGGATTGTTTTTTATTCTTTCCTGTAAAATCTGGCTCGCTCTGAATTTGTCTCTGCGGTGAATTATCACAACTTCTTGCGCAAATTTGGAAAGATGCTCTGCCTCTTCCATAGCGGTGTCTCCGCCGCCCACAACGGCCAAGACTTTATTCCTGAAAATAGGCAATGCGCCATCGCACACTGCGCATGCGGAAATGCCTTTTTGCCAATATTCTTTGCCTCCGGGAATATCCAATTTTTTCGCTGTAGCGCCTGTTGCAACAATAACGCTTTTAGCCTCGAATTTTTCGCCGCTATCCAGCGTCAATTCAAACGGGCGTTTTGAAAAATCAACCGAGCAAACAGTTTCCGTAATTATGCGAACAGAATTTTTCAGCGATTGCTCCCGCATTTGCTCCATAAGCTTATTCCCGGTTATTCCATTCTCAAACCCAGGATAATTCTCTATTTCGCTTGTGGTGGTGAGCTGGCCGCCGGCGGCAATGCCTCCTGCCATAAATCCCTCGAACATAAGCGGTTTTCTCTCCGCCCTGCCCAAATAAATCGCCGCAGTATGCCCTGCTGGCCCCGAACCGATAATTACAACATCTTCTTGCATTGCCGCATAATATAGAAAATAAGTTTTCTATATTCACTTTGTGTCCATATCCATACCAGCTTTTCTTTTTTGCCTTGGCTTTGCTGTTTTTCTAGGTTGCCTATTTGCATGGGTTTATAACTACAGAAATCTGCACAGAGAACCTACTGGCAATCCCCAAAGAATAACTGATACTCTAGGCGTTCCCGTTGATTTTATAAACGATTTCGGGCAAGAAGGGACTGCCATAAAAAGGATGGAACAGGAAAAAACTTGCTATGAAACGGGACTTATAAATAAAGAAATCTTTATAAAAAAACTGCTTGCGAATTTTCGCATACATCTGGAAAAAGGAAAAAGGGAAATCCTTTCCGTTTGCTATTGGGATTTCAAAGGCGAAGGCTTTACCCTGGAATACAGCGATGGCAGCTGCCATGCTAGCTACGGTCTGTTTGTGCCGTTAGACGGCAATAGATATTTCTCAAAAAAAACATTCAGTTGCGATGGAACGGATGAGATTCCCGCAGACATTTATTATACAGAAGAACTGGCAGCAAAATCAATGATTGGCGCATCGGTTTCTGGCAACGGAAAAAGATACGGCTACATAACCATAGACAGCGCAGATTCATACGCTTTTGATGAAAAAATAAGAGAAGAATTGCTGGAACTTGCAACCTTGGCGGAAGAAGCTCTTAGAACCCTGGACAATAATCATAAACTGGATAAGCAAAATAGCCTGTTCAGCGGAATGCTTAAAGACATAGAAGATTTATTTCATTCCTCTTCAAAAGGAAATCTGCTATCCAATTTATCCCAGCTTTTGCAGGATAATTTCAGGTTCAACAGATTGGCTATTATCATTCCGCATGAAGAGGAAGAGGATAGATGGCAGATTGCAGAAGTAATTGGCGAGCAGAAAGAAAAGCTCAAGGGGGAGTCTTTTAGCGTTCATTTGAAATGTTTGCTTTATGAGCTTTTGGTAGGGAAGGTTTCGGTAATCAATGAAAAAAATATCTCAACGGATCCGTACCAGCGCAGATTTTTTGAAAATGAACCGGAGAATCTGGAACTCCGCTCGCTCTTTGCCGTAAGGCCTCCTGCGCAATACAATTCATATCCTTTGATAGTCGTGCTTGAAAGCAAAAATGAAAAAGCCGTTTCCATGACGGATCAAATTATGCTGACAAGCATAACAGCCAGCGCTGCGTTGAAACTCTCCGATATTCAAGGCAAAGACAATTCCAAACATGAAAAGGAAAATGCTCTGGCGGCAGTGGATGCAAACGGCTTTGGCGAAATTATGAGCCACTATGAAAAAGAAATAAGCAATTTGAAAAAAAGTACCGATGGTCTTGGAATTATATTTTTAAAATGCATTCCTGCAGACAAAAGCAACAAAGCGGCAGTTTATGAAAAATTTTTGTCAATAATGAAAGGCTTCAAAAAACAATGGAATGTACAGCATTTGGCTATGCTTGGGCATGGAGAATTTGTATTGTCCATGAAAGGCGAAATGAAGGAACAGGGACCGGTCTTTGAATTGTTCTCAAGTCAAATTATAAATCTTACAAAAGGCATGCTGGACAACGAAGAATTTCTATCCATAAAAAGCCATCCAATATGGTTGACAAAAGATAAATTGAAGGAATTTGAGGAAAACATTGGGCAAAGCGGAAAAACTTTGTTTCTCGTTAGCCTTGCTACAAAGTTTCAGCAAATGGCTGAGGAGAGCGAATAATGTTTGGCGTTATAGATTGGATTGTGCTTGCTGCCTATTTGGGGCTTTCGATTTTCATTGGTTTGTGGGCTGCCAGAAACAATCGCTCATTTAAGGATTATATGCTGGGCGGCGGTTCAATGCCGTGGATTCCGATTGGCATAAGCTTGATTGCAACTTCGGTTAGCACAACTACTTTTTTAGGCGTTCCGGCTGATGTTTTTGATGCGGACATGACTTTGATAATGACAAATATCGGAAGTTTTTTGAGCATTCTGGTTATCGGTTGGCTGTTCATTCCGCGTCTCAGAAAGAGCGGGATACAGAGCGCCTACGAGCTTTTGGAAAAGAGTTTTTCACGTGCTGTTCGCAGGATTGCCGCTGTGTTTTATGCTATGCACCTTGTGCTAAGAACTGGTATTTTGCTGTTCGCTCCGTCTTTGGTTCTCGCTCCTATTTTGCAGATTCCGGTGTGGGCCGCAATTCTCATTTCTTCCGTTGTGGCTATATTATATACCTGGTATGGAGGTTTCAAAGCAGTTGTTTGGACAGACGTGATGCAGTTCGGAGTTTTCTTTGGCGGTGGTATTGTCGCTTTGTTTATTTTGGTGAATGGAATAGGCGGTTTTGGAGAATTGGTTTCAATTGCGCGCGAGACTGGAAAAAGCAATTGGTTCAATCTTTCCATGGATCCGTCAAATGCGAGGACTTTGCTTTCCGTTGGAATTGTGTATGCGGTTTTGGAAATTGCAATCAGAGGTTGCGATCAACAGTTTGTGCAAAGGTATTTGAGCTGCAAAGATGTTAAGGCGGCCAATAGGTCAAGCATTTTGTCCATGGTTTTGGGGGTGGTCTGTTCGCTTTTGTTTTACTGGACCGGAGCAGCGCTGTTCATCTATTATAGGGTGAAAAATGCGAGCCCTCTGCCTGAGAATCTTGGCGTTAACGATGTGTTTCCGTATTTTATTGTAAACGGTTTGCCCGCAGGATTGACGGGGCTTCTGGTAGCGGCTATTTATGCAGCGGCAATGAGCAGCATTTCAAGCGCAGTGCATGCGCTCAGCAACACTACGGAAAAGGATATTTTGTGCAAGCCTGCTGGTCAGGAATCCATGTTCAGGGCAAAATTGTGGATTGTGTTTTGGGGAATTTGCGGTACTGGCGCGGCGTTTGTGGCGGCGTCTCAGGCTGGTTCTCTTTTGAAGAATGCGCTGTTTTTCACAGGTCTTTTCACAGGCCCTTTGCTTGCGCTGTTTTTGCTTTCGTTCTTTGCATCTTATCTGCGTTCGTTCTCGGTTTTGACAGGCGTTGCGTGCGGAATGCTCAGTTTGCTCCTGTTTAACGGAATTCCTTTTGTGCCAAGCTACGTGCCTCCGCTGGAAGGTGTGTTTTCCTGGCCCTGGAATCCGTTGATTTCCTGCACGGTTTCCGTGTGGATTGCATTATGCGTGGATTTTGTGATTCCGAGGAAAAGGGTGGACCTTGTGGTGAAGGGTTGAAATTACTATATTGCCCTAATCAACTAGGGAGAAAAACCATGAAAAAAGCTCACATCTTATCATTGCTGTTCATAAGTGCAGCATTCATACTTTCAGGCTGCGGAGATTCCGCAGAAACGCTCATCAATTGGGACGGCGATAAAGCGGGAACTCTTGAAATATTCAACGGTTCCAGCAAGGACATGGTGCTGTTTAGCGGACAAGTCCCTAATCGCAACAGCGTTATAGGCGGCGTAAGAGCTGGGGCCACAAGAAAATTTGACCCTAGCAAGCACGTTGATGACTTTTCGGTTGGCGGCTATATGGTCATACGCGGAATTTCCAGGGATGAGTTCAATGCAAACGAATTGAATCTTGAAGCTGCAAAAATAGAGTATAGCGCAATGGCTACTTATGGAGCAGGCAAAAGTTATCGCATTACAATAGATCTCACATACACGGGAGATTACGGATTTAAAGTCACGAACAAAGGCCGCATTGGCATGGAGCTTCGCAAGAATAGCCCGGAAGGCGAAAAGGTAGCCTATTTGCCAAGACTGCAGGTAAATCAAGTGGTTTACACTCAAACCACTGACGCTATCACCTTGTTCCCTGTTTATGTGTTCTTCAACAACTTAACTGGTGAAGTTAACACTTTGTACGCAACGAGCATGTTTGAATCTGTTATGGCCACGCCTCGTCCGCTCACAAACCCAAGCGGCGTTCAAACCTACGGTTTCCCCAATGATGATGGTCTATCGTGGGAACAAATTGTTGGAACTCTGAAAGCTCCTGTTGCATATATAACAGTTACAAATAATGTCATGGGTCAGGGCGCTTATTTCACAAACGCTGGCAGCACTACCCTGTATTCTCAAAACGGCTACGATGCTATTGGCAGCGGCGAGCAGTTGATGTTTGAAATAGCAGGTTCTGAAGAAGGCGTGGAAAGATTCTTAGTGGTAAAGTTGTATAATGGAGTTGTCATGGTTCCAGTTCGTGTTGAAGGTCAAGACACGTATCCTATAATCAAGAATGGCTACGAATATGCCGTTACTGTTAGAGGAAGCGGTCAAGATCCTTCAGCCTATACTGCATTTATAACTGAAGGTAAAAAACGTGATCTCTCCGACCAGCTTATATCTCAGTAACTTAATTGGCAATGCGCTGCGCTATAGCCATATCGCTTCTGGCCTTGCTTAGCCTTTCATGTGGCAAGCACGGTCATGAAACTTCTTATGATAGTTTGGCAGAAGTTATATTTTATAACGAATCAAACTATCATATAAGTATTTATCATACATCTTTCAGCGGGTCGCTTATAGTGGATAAACTTGCCCCTGGGCAGATATATTCTACAGAGCTTTATCCAAGCAATAATTACGGAATTGGCTCCGTTTTCAGCGTAAGATACTGGTATTTAATTGAAGGAGAAAATTTTTGGACTGGTGGCATAGATCCCGATGCTCAAATAACGCAGAATATTGAAGCGGGGCAAAGATACATTATTCAAATTCCGTCGCCAAAGAAATTGGAGGGCTCGGAAGCCTTTTTTAAAGTTCTTAACGCTTCAGGCATGCCCATTGAATTTCGCAGGTATGGAACTGTTTTCGTACAGATCAACGGTGAACATTCCGTGCCAAGCGGAAAAACCGGGATTTACAAAATAAATTCAGGTGAAATTTCAGAATACACCATATTTCAGCAGATTGACAACTATTATCCCATTCCGGAATTTACGGCAAAGAACGGTTATATATATATTTTTGAATTTAACGGTACCGAAGTAATACCGGCAGGGGAGCAAAAAATATGAAAAAAATTCTGCTCGCATGCTGCATTTTAATAGCTTCCTGTTACTTTGGAGAAATAGAAGCAGTGCCGGAAGCCACCAAACTTTCTCTGCAAAACAATTCCAGCGTGCAATTGTTTGATGTTGTATGGAACGGAGCAGAGCTTGGAAATATAGATTTGGGCAGAATTTTAACCAAAGAAGTTCCAAATGGGCATGGTTTTGTTTATTTCAATGCCAATGGCAAGCCGTATCGCACGCAGAGTCTGGTTGTTTGCACAAAATACAAGCATGAAAGATTTCAATTCACAGATGGAATGTCTATTATAGATATCAGCACCAGTAACATGATTACCATTGGAAGCCTGTTAAATGAGAATTAAATTCCTGGTTGCGCTTTTTTTTGCGCTTTTGCTCTCAAGCCAAAGCGTTTGCCATGCGCAATTTTTTGACAATGCATTTAAAAAGAAGTCGAAGACTGGGGTTGGTTACTATTTTTGGCCAATCTTTTTTGGCGGAGGAACTTTTTTCTTTTCGGAAGAAAACCTTGATTCGCACCCGCCTGGCTATACTTTTTCAGGAGGCGTAACATTTTCCATATTTGAGCGAAAGGTTAATTTTATGGAATACGAAGGAAACCTATTTTTCTTCGCAGATGCGTTGTATTCTTTCAGAGCTTATGAAGGTTATCCGCAGGAATTGCATTACCATATAGAAGAAACAACAATGGACCTTGCCGTAGGCGTAGGTTTCAATAACATTTACATCGGCGCGTTGGCCCAGCTTCCCAATTATGCAACGATTAAAGTTCGAGAATGGACAATAGAAGATTTCAAAGGGCTTTCCAGAGATCCTTCGTTTTCGTTTATATGTGGTTTTCGCATAGTGGGCGATCATTTGGGCATAGACATCAGGCTTTTGCTTGGTCAGGGCCCAGGTCAGTTTTTAAGCAAAGCGTTTGGAGATCACTGGCTGGGTCAATTATCGGTTGGTATAACGGCCGGGTTTTAAATCTTAGGCATCCACTGCTTTATGGCATTGTATTCTTTGCTCTTAAGTTTTTCCTTCCACAGCGCATCTCCGGTCATCTTTGCCAAGTGCGAGACTGCGCACCAATAGCGAATGCTGTTCGGAGCGCGTTTTGCATAAAGCTGCTCGCTTTGCTTGAACATCGCTATGGCTTCTTCAGTTTCGCCAACATAAAAAAGCATTTCCGCTTTGGTTTGCAAAAGCGTGGGATGCTCTGGATAGCGTTTTAGCAAAGCGTTTGCAACTTCCAAAGCTTCTGCGTATTTTTTTTCTTCGTAAAGAATCCATATCAAGGAATTTCCAAAAACAAAGGAAAAAGTTTTGCTGTGCTTAAATCCGTTTTTCAAATCTTCCTGTTTAAACTTGGCGAATGGCGCATAATAAGCGTATATAGCATAGAACGCTTTAGAATCCATATCGGTGCGCTTTTCAAAAATCATAGCCGCGCCTCTCGTTTCCACAATGCTTTTAAAAGTGTTTCCCAAAATTGAATTTATCAAACCTATTTTATAACGGCGCATAGGCTCCCAAAAACTTGTAGTTTTGCAGTTTTTCAAAATTGACAATGCGGAATGCAAATCCATAACATCGCCCAAATCGTCAAAACGGGTGACCAAAACAATTCCCTTTAGCACGCATGCGCTGGAATCGCTTTCCGAAATTTCGCTAAACGCTTTGCCGTATTCCGCCTGGTAAGCATACTCCAATGCGCTAGCAAAAGAAAGGGAAGCGAGAAGCAGAATTAATTTCAATTTATTACCCAAATATGATTTTCTATATTAAAATTGAAACAGCTAAAAAACGCTTTCAGATTTGCTTTTTTCTTTTCTTTTTCGCTTTTAACCCAGCCGTCTATGTGAACTTTTTTTCCTATTTTGCTTATTTTTATAAACTTGTCGTTTTCGTTTATGGTTTTTATGTTTTTTATATCAGGGCGCATTTTGATGTCCAGATTTATTTTTTTTATGGGGAACTTTTGCAAAGCCTTGTGAATTTTCTGTGGTGTATCCCTGTCTTTGCAAAAACCTGCTATATAAGCTTCGCTGTTTTTAAATTCAATCCTGTTGCAGCAGATGTATATGTCTTTTCTCAGCAATTCTTTGTATAAGTCTTCTGATCTGAGATCGGTTTCTTCCATAATCACGTGCATAATAAAACAACGGGCTTGAGGAATGGAATAAATTATTTTTTCCAGTTCGCATACGGCATTGAAATTCGGAAGCAAACAATTGACATATAAGACTTTTGAATGGGAATTGATTTGCAAATTGTGCGAGTACGACAAATCCTTGCACCGCCATTTTACATTCTTCTCCACGAACTCATCCGTTAAATAATGACTCTCTTTCTCGCAATGGCATCTTTCAATAGTCCCGTCTTCGAGTTTTATAATAATGGTTTGCCCGCCATTGAATTTCAATCCTGCAACTATGCCAATCTGCTTGGTTTCCGTATGATAAACATTGTCTCCTATAAGAGCTTGCGGGGCATCTTGCGGAAGCAGCCTGTAAAATATATTATGGTCGCCGGAAGGCAAAGATTCAAGCTGAATTTCCATCTTTTTATTCTTTTTATTCTTGAGAACTATCTGCGGCAATGAACCGGATATTCTGTTTACGCCGTCAACTACGCAGAGTTTTTCCTTTGGATGATAAACCCAGTCGCCAGCCTCCAGAATTCCCATCCCCCAAATTTTGCAAAGCCCAAAAGTTGGATCTTCCTTCAGTTCTGCAAATTCGTTTGTGGCGCAAATCATGGTATTCTCGCAATGCGTGCATTTGCAAAAAAGAGGCGTATTCAGGGGAATCTCGCTTTTGCTGTAGTTTTTGTCGTATTTTTCCTGAGAAAATATTTTGAATTTTCTTATCTGCTCGCATTTTTCGCAGAATATTTCGCTGTCCCAAAAATGCAATGGAAAAAGCGAGGCATCAGTTGACACGGCGCAACCTGAAAATACATTCGTCCTTGCCCAAACATTCTAAAATTTCCCACAATCCTGGTCCTGCGCCAACGCCGCAAACCGCAAGCCTTGCAGGTTGAGCCAGCGCGCCCAGCTTAATTTCGTTTTCCTCGCAAACTTTCATAAACGCAGTTTCAATATTCTTTATGTTGAACTCTTCAATTTTCTCCAGCTCATTCGCAATGAGCTTTATATGCTCTGGGCTCTGCTGAGTCCAATATTTTGCATAAGCCTTCTCGTCTTCGCATTTCTCCGGCCGCTCGAAAAAATATTTTGACATCGCCGGCAATTCGGTCATGAATTTCAAACGGGGTTTTAGCAGAGTTGCAACTGTTGCGCATTTATTTTCATCCGCATAAATCTTCTTCAATTCGTCTGCAAAAAACGAATCCGGCAATAACCGTATATGCATTCCATTCATCCATTCCAGCTTCTTTTCGTCAAAAGCCACAGCCTTGGGGTGAATTCTTTCAAGCGAAAACGCTTTTATCATTTCGTCTAAGCTCATAACTTCTCTGTCGTCCCCTGGGCTCCATCCCAAAAGAGAGAGAAAATTCACAAGTGCATGAGGCAAATAACCCAAGTCTCTGAAATCCCCTACGGATGCGGCACCTTTGCGCTTGGAGAGCTTTCCCCCTCCCGGCGCCAAAATCACGGGCAAGTGGCAAAACAACGGGGCTTCCCAGCCAAACGCATTGTATAGCAATACGTGCTTTGGAGTGCTGCTTATCCATTCATCGCCTCTCAGCACGTGGCTTGTTCGCATTTCGTGGTCATCAACAACGCTTGCCAAGTGGTAGGTTGGGAATTTGTCTCTTTTCAAAAGAACAAGGTCGTCTAAATCTTTGTTCGGGGTTTCTATTTCGCCTCTTATCAAATCGTGGAATTTAGTTATGCCGTCTGCCGGCGATTTAAATCTGATTACAAACTTTTCGTCCGCAGCGGGCCGGCGATTTAAATCTCTGCAATGGCGATCGTAGCCATGCTCCAAAGTTTGCAAGCGCTCTTCCGTGCAAAAGCAATAATAGGCATGGCCGCTTTCCACAAGCTGCTCAGCCGCTTTGCCGTAAATTTCCAACCGTTCGCTCTGAAAAAAAGGGCCTTCGTCCCAGTCCAAACCCAGCCACTTAAGATCTCTCAGCAAATCGTTCAGAGCTTGTTCATTGTATCTTTTGCGGTCTGTATCTTCTATCCTCAGGTAGAAGGTCCCGCCAACGGCTTTGGCAAATAAATAATTATAAATAGCAGTCCGCGCTCCTCCAACGTGCAGGTAACCCGTTGGGCTTGGCGCGAAGCGAACTCTAACAGGTTTTGCTTCACTCATTATATGCGGTCGAAAGGACTTGAACCTTCATTCCCTTTCAGGAGTCAGCACCTCAAGCTGATGCGTCTACCAATTCCGCCACGACCGCTAACTTTATTCTTCTTCTGCTGGAGCGATTTTGAAATTGTCATTCAAAATTGCGCCTTGCCCCGTGCTCATCGCTTCTTTTTGCAAAGCCGAGCCTCCCACAACGGCTGCCTGCTTGGTAGCCATTATGCCCAGCGATAAAACCACCACGAACAGCGCAAAAGCCACGTAGCGAGTAAGCTTTTGAATGAAAGTCGCTGCTCCTGCCGTTGAAAACGCAGACTGCGCAGTCATTCCGCCCAGACCGGCCAATCCGCCCATCTTATCGTTTTGCACGAGAACCAGCAATATGAGCAAAACGCATAATGCCACGTGCACAACAATCAATAGCCAAAAAATAGTTCCCATTTTTACCTCTTTTCCGCAGCATCAATTATAGAAAAAAATGTATCGGCTTTCAAAGATGCGCCGCCAATCAAACCGCCGTCTATGTCTTTTTGAGCCAAAAGACCGGCCGCATTGCCAGCATTCATGCTTCCGCCGTATTGAATGCGGATAGCCTCCGATGCAGACTCGCCGTATAGCTTGGCCACTAGGGAGCGAACATATTTTTGAGCTTCCTGAGCCTGATCGTCCGTTGCCACAACGCCTGTGCCTATGGCCCATACCGGTTCGTAAGCGATAACCGTTTTCAAAGCGTCTCCTTCGGAGATGTCTTTGTATGCACCCTCAATCTGGGCTGTCAAAACGCTTTCCAGCTTGCCGGCATTCCTCTCATCCAGAGTCTCGCCTATGCAAATAATGGGTTTCAAGCCTGCGCTCAAAACCTTTTTCGCCTTTAAATTAACGGTTTCGTCGGTTTCGTGGAAGTACTGCCTTTGCTCGGAATGCCCTACTATAACGTATTCCGCGCCAATTTCCTTTACCATGTCTATGGAGACCTTGCCGGTGAAGGCTCCTTGATCTTTCCAGTGAATATCTTGGACTGCAAGCTTCACATTGCTGCCCTTTACCACGTCTGCGACTTTTGCCGCTGCCAAATAAGTGGGAGCAATCACCACTTCCGTTTTTGAAATGCCTTTGGTTTTTTCAACAATTTCCTTAGCGAGAGCAACGCTCTCGGCAACGGTTTTGTTCATTTTCCAGTTTCCGGCTATTATATATGAACGCATACTATTCTCCTAACTTGCGGATTAAGAATATAGAAAATACTGGCTTGGTCGTTTACTATATTTATTCTTCCATGAGTTTTTATAAACGAATAATGCTTTCTATGGTGGCAGTGCTATTGCTTTTTGCCCTAATAAATGGCTTATTGGTGTACTCTATTATAAAGCAGTCTGATGGGGAAAGCGTTGTTCAATTTAATGAGATATTGAGCGACAATGAAGAAAGTTACATTGAATCTTGGCTTGATTTTGCCAGAAGCGTTATTTATTCTCAAGTGACTTTGGCCAGTAGATACCCGGACAGCACGGATTTTTACAAGAAAAATGTTTTGGACATTCTGCGCAACGGTTTTTATTTTATTTACGATGCTAAAACGGGAAATGCCGTTTTGTTCCGGGACGAGTTCGGCAATATTTTGCCGCAAAGCGAAACTGTGCTTGACATGGAAGATGCCGGCGGCAAAAAGTTTGCGAAAGAAATAATGGAAAAAGCCCGTGCAAAAGATACCTCTTATGTAACTTTCACATATTCAAGGCCTTGCTTGAACTGCGAGCCCGTTGAAAGAATGGCGAGGGGAATTTACATTGCAGACTGGGATTGGGTAGTGGCAAAGGGAAGCTACACGGACAAGCTTCGCAATTCTTCTGCATATTTTGCAAACAAATTCAACAACAGCCGCTGGACATTGATGGGAAACCTGCTTGGCATAACGTTTGTTTCATTTTTAATAGGTTTATTGGTTATTTTCAGGCAAATGAGGTCTTTTGCCGTTCCTTTGTACAATTTGTCCACTTATATACGCAGTTTGGCAACGGAAGGCATTCGTTTTGAAGAATTCAAAGTTGTTGCTACTTCGCCGGAGATAAAAAGCTTTGCAGAGGATTTGAATGCCGTGATTAAGAATGTAGGCTCTCTTATTGAGAACGTGCGCATTAGCGCAGACAAGGTTTCTGATTTGAGCGGTGCTTGCAAGGATATGCTGAACATAGTTGATTACGATGCCAAGCTGGTTGGCCAGCGCACGGTGGAAATGGCGGTTTCTTCCAAAGACGTGATTGACAATGTGGGCAGCATGGCTATGGGCATAGAAGAGATAAACATAAATCTGGATGGTCTGAAGAGATTGGCCTCGGACGTTGCGGAGAGTACTTCCGACATAAAATCTTCTATTTCTAAAATAAGCAATGCGATGAAGGAGCTAGATGAAAAGTCTCGCAATGCGCAGAACAGCACAGACGCTTTGGAGCTTCGGGATTCAATAAAAAGCATAGTAGGCAGCATAGCGGAAATGAATTTGAGTTTGCAATACATAAATTCAAACATAAAGCTTGTGTCAAACGATATTAACGATGCATATCGCAATGTGGACGATGTTTTCACCGCTACGGACAGCATGAACGAGCGAGCCAAGCTAGTTAGGGCAAAAATGGCTGAATTTTCGTTGAAGTCAAAGAGGGTGGAAGAAGCTCACAGCGCTATTGAGCATACGTTGACGGATGCAAAGGATTCTATGACAACCCTAAATGATGTGAGCGCGAACTTGCGCAAAGTGGTTGACGATTTGATTCGCCTGGACGACAAAACCCAGAAGATAAGAGCGATTCAGTTTTGAAAAACCAAAAATAGCATTTACTATATTATATTTATTATGAAAATTGTTAAATTTTTCATTGCAGCGGCCTGTTTTTCGTTTTCAGCGACTTTTGCCGATACGCTATCTAAAAACTGCACGGAAGAAATTCTGGCGCTTTCAAAAAAGAAAGCCGATTTCGATATGTCACAATTTGCAAATGAATTGTCAATTGCAGCGGCAAATATAAGAATACAGGAAAGAAATATTTTTAGCAACAGCCCTTCAAACAGCCAAATGGCAGATATAGGCCTTACCGTAAGCTGTTTAAAGGAATTTCCTGAATCCAATGATAAAGTTGAGTCTTTGCTCAAAACAATCATAGCGGAAAGAGGGGAAGTTGCAGACACCAATGCTGTATATCTGCTAAATGGGCAAAAAATAGAGAAAGCCAGCGTGATAGAGGTTGGCATTGAAGAGATAAGATACAAGGTTGGCCAGAGGGCGACGGTATATGTTATAAGAAAGTCCGATGTGGCAACTGTTTTTCACGAAGATGGCTCAAGAGAAGATTTTAACGCGAAAATTAAAAGTCCGAGCAAAGCCTCCAGTCCTAGCTCAGCTGTTAAACCGGCTGCAGCACCAGCAGCTAAACCGGCTGCAGCACCGGTAGCTAAACCTGCGGCTATGGGAGCGAGCGCAGGGATGGGAACAAGCGCTCTTTCCGGAGCTTGCATGGCAGAGTTGGTATCGCTTTCAAAAAGCGCCAGTTTCAATGCGAAGAATTTTTTTAAGGATTTGCCGATTGCCGTGGTAAAAACAAAAGCGCAAGCCAAAATTCCAAAGACTCCCTTCAATTCGGGTCCGGATCCTGACGATAAGGTAACGGCAATAGGAATGACTGTGGGTTGTTTAAAGGCATTTCCGGAATCCCCAAGCGAGCTTTCGGCAGTGCTTAAAGATGTAGTTTTGAAATTGGGTTTGGATTTTGCGGTGGGCGAGATGTCTGCGTCTGGAGCTGGAGGCTCTGATGACTCTGATGACGATAGTAAAAGCGGGGATGGCGGCGTAAGGATTGGAATTCGCCTTGGGTGGAATATTTATGATTTTTATTTTGGATACAAAGAAATAGATGAAGATATTGATTGGAATAGCGGATTTGGCGGTGGATTGGTGTTAAGAATTCCATTTACAAATCGTTTGAGCTTGAATACAGGGTTGGAGTTTTATCATAGAGCTTTGTTTGAATATAAAAGCAAAGCTGGAATATATGAATGGGTTATACTAAATCCTGTTCTTCTTCAATTTGTTCCCAGCGGCAACATCAAAGATTTCTTTTATTTAACTGCCGGCACTCAGTTTGATATTATACTTGGAGGAGCTTTTTCTGGCGTTTCTTACCTGGATTATTATGAGCGTTATGCTAGAAACAGAGTTGGATTTGATATTGGTTTTGCTTTGGGATTTGGCTATATAATGAAAAATATAGGATTTGATTTTAAATATGTTACAAATTTGACAAATCTATTTGAGGATTTTGAATACAATAGTGTGAAAATTAAAGATAGGAGTTCGCTTAGGCAATATGGTTTTGGCGTAACTTATTTATTCTAGGCCGCAGGAGTTAATCATGAAAAAATATGTAATTATCTTGTTTTTAGCCGTTTTTTTTGCTTCTTGCGCTCCAGAATCGGCTGATGATAATCCTTTTGCCCCTCCGCTTACAGGAACTTTAAGCATAAGTGGAAATGCCGAGGTTGGAGGAACGCTCTCTGCAAATACCGCTAATCTTGGCGGCACTGGTTCAATTTCATATCAATGGACGCGGGGCGCGGTTAAGGTTGGCTCTAGTATGCTCTATAGAGTGCAGTCCGCAGATGTAAACTCTAACATTGCGTTAACAGTGACTCGTTCTGGAAATTCTGGCAGTGTTACCAGCGCCATAAGTATTTTTCCTTCGCTTTCTGGAACTGTGAGAATAGATGGTATTGCAGAGGTAGGCCAAACGCTCTCGGCAAACACAAACAGCCTTGGTGGCAAAGGTATTTTTTCGTATCAATGGAAACGTGGCTACACAAACGTAGGTACTAACAGCAGTACATATACAGTACTTTCTTCTGATGAGGGTTCAACAATCTCTGTAACAGTAACTCGTTCCGAAAATACCGGCAGCGTTACCAGCAATCAAACATCCATAGTGCCTTCTATGCTTTCTGGAACTGTTAGCATAACAGGTACAGCTGAGGTAGGTCAAACGTTAACGGCAAACATTAGCTCTCTTAATTGCCGTGGTACAAGTTCATATCAATGGAAGCGATCCGGAGCAGACATCAGCGGTGCTACAGCCAGTTCATATAGAGTGCAATCCAGCGATGTGAATTCAAGCATTACGGTAACCGTAAGCTGTTCTGGAAATTCTGGCAGAGTTACAAGCGGTTCAACTTCATACATAGTCTTTTCTTCGCTTTCCGGAACTGTTAGCATAACAGGTACGGCTGAGGTGGACCAAACGTTAACGGCAAATACTGTGTATCTTAACGGTAGCGGAACGATTTCATATCAATGGAGACGAAGCGGGGTCAACATAAGCGGTGGTACAGGCAGTACCTATATCGTGCAATCTGCCGATGCGGGTTCTACAATCAGCGTAGCTGTAACTCGCTCCGAAAATACTGGCAGCGTTATCAGCAATCCAACATCCACAGTGCCTCCTATGCTTTCTGGAACTGTTAGCATAACAGGTATTGCTGAGGTAGGTCAAGCGCTAACGGCAAATACGATGTTTCTTAACGGCAGCGGAACAATTACTTATCAGTGGAAGCGAGGTAGCACAGTAATTGGCTCTGACAGCAGCGCATATATCGTGCGATCTGCCGATGTAGGTTCAACAATCACAGTATCTGTAAGCCGCTCTGGAAATTCTGGCAGTGTTACAAGTTCTGCAACGGCATCCGTTGTTTATCCTGCTCTTACAGGAACAGTGTCTATAAGCGATACTGCTAGGGTAGGCCGAACGCTAACGGCAATTACGATGTATCTTTACGGTAGCGGAACAATTTCCTATCAGTGGAAGCGAGACGGAGTCAATATCAGCGGTGCTACTGGCAGTACTTATACTGTGCAATATGCTGATGTAGGTTATATTATTACGGTGACCGTGACTCGCTCAGAAAATTCCGGCAGTGTTACAAGCGATGCAACGGCATCCGTTGTTTATCCTTTGCTTACAGGAACTGTTAGCATAGCAGGTACAGCCGAGGTAGATCAAACGCTAACGGCAAATACAATGTATCTTTACGGTAGCGGAACAATTTACTATCAGTGGAAGCGAGGTAGCACAGTAATTGGCTATGGCAGTACATATACCGTTCAGTCTGACGATGTAAACTATGCCATTACGGTAACCGTGACTCGTTCCGAAAATACGGGCAGTGTTACAAGCTATGCAACATCTACAGTTCTTCCCGTACTTACAGGATCAGTGTATATAAGCGGTACTGCTGAGGTAGGCCAAACGCTAACGGCAAATGCCAGTTTTAGCGGAACGGTTTTCTATCAATGGAATCTAAACGGAATCAACATCAGCGGTGCTACTGGCAGTACCTATACCGTGCAATTTGACGATAAAGGTTCAACAATTACTGTAACTGTAACTTGCTATGGATATTCTGGAAGCGTTACAAGCTTTGCAACGCCAGTCGTTGTTTATCCTTCGCTTGCTGGAACGGTGAGCATAGTTGGGGTGCCTGAAGCTGGAGAAGAACTTACTGTTGACATAACTGGTCTTGGCGGCAGCGGAGCGATTTCCTATCAGTGGATGCTGCAAGAATATTATCTTGTAGTTTCTAATAGCAGCTCCTATATAGTGCAATCTGCGGATGCAGGCAAGACGATTACCGTAATAGTAACACGCTCTGAAAATTCTGGCAGCGTTACCGACAGTGTGGAAATTTTATGAAAACTTTGTTTGCGGCAGCATTGGCTTTTGCGGCAACAGCATTTGCAAGCGATTTTTATGAGCAAATAGCAGTTTATAGAACCGCAGAAAATGACGTGCTTATTGAGCTTGACCAGAATATTACGCTTGAAGAGCTTGTATATATACCTACGCCAGCGATGCCTGGCATAAAGCTGACAATTCGTAGCAATAACGCTACTATTGCACGTGGCATAAGCGGAAATTTATTCACAGTGTCCATTGGCGCAACGCTCAAGTTGGAAGATGTAATTATTGATGGAGATGGCGGCGGCGGTGGTTCGCTTATAATGGTAAGCAATGGCGGTGCGCTTGAAATGTTCAGTGGCGCGGTTTTGCGCAATAATTATGCAGACAATGGCGGCGGCGTGTATGTTGCGAATGGAAAATTTACTATGAGCGGCGGCAAAATAAGCGGCAATACAGCCGCTTTTGGCGGCGGTGTGTATTTGGTAGGTAACAGTGGCGAGTTTGCTATGTGGGGCGGAGAAATAAGCGAGAATACAGCTACTTACGGTAACGGCGTGTATGTATTGGAAGGAGCATTTCAAGGAACATTCAGTATATACAGTGGAGTTGTGTCTGGAATTGGCATAAATACTACCGCTGTTATATACGGCCCATATAATCTTAACAGTGGCCCTCCTGGAAGCGGCGTTGTAATAGCGAGGAATCCTGATCCATCTAATGATTATATTGAAGGTCAAGATGCTTTTTTAACAGTGTTGCCGAAAACAGCAACGGCGGTTTGGGCAATTAAGGATGGCAAGCATGGGATTTTTTATAGAAGCAATATAAATGGCAATAGGGAAGGATTTGTTGAGATTCCTAGTGTGACAGTTATAATGGAAGGTAACGTTACTGTTACAGCCACAACGGTTGAAGAATTTTACAATCGAATAGCGACTTATGCTATAGCAAAAAATGATATGATTATTGAAGTCAGTCAAAATCTTACGCTCGACCAGCTTATAACTATTCCTCCGCCCATAACAGCAGGCAGAACGCTTACCATCCGTAGCTCAAATGCAACTGAGCCAGTTACTATAAAACGTGGCATAAGTGGAGATTTATTCACCGTGCCTGAAGGTGCAACGCTTATTTTGGAAGATATAATTATTGATGGCGACAAAAATGTATTGTTTGGGAGCAACGGTTCTTTGGTAAGTGTAAACGGTACTTTCATTATGAATGATGGTGCTGTTATACGCAATAATAATGATGGCCACGGCGTATATTTATATGGTGGCGCGTTCACTATGTATGGTGGTAAAATCAGCGAGAATAATAACAGTGGCGCTAGTATAATGGGCATTGGCGTATATTTATCTGATGGCACATTCACTATGTATGGTGGTGAAATTAGCGATAATATTCCCAAAGGTCTCTACAGATGGGATTGGGGTGCTGGTTATAGTTGGGGCGGCGGCGTGTATGTTGCGAATGGAAAATTTACTATGAGCGGCGGTAAAATAAGCGGCAATGTTGCGGCTTTTGGCGGCGGCGTATATGGTGCGCCATTCACTATAACCAGTGGTATTATAATTGGCACTGGTGCCAGTATCTCAGATATTCTATCTGGTGTATATGGATATAGCGACAGTTGCATCATAGTTGCATGGAACAAGCCAACTGGTGCAAGTCCGTTCATTTACATTGAAGGTACAGACAGTAATTTAATTGTAACCGAAAATGCAACAGTCCTCTGGGCAATTGAAGACGATAAATTCGGAATCTCATACAAAAATGGCGAAAACATTGGCTTTATAGAAATTCCAGACATAAAAGTAGAACAACGCACATCGGTAACCTTCAAGCCAGCCATAGCAAAATCTGCCAACGCCCATGTTCCAAAATATTATACAATCAAAGGCGAACCTCTAGGCTCGCAAAAACCAACTGCCTCAGGAATATACATATTGAAAATAGGAAACCAAATTCTGCGCGTTCCTGTAAAGTAGAATCTGAAACTTATTTTCTATAGTAAGCACTGATTGACTCATATTTCATGGTTTAATTGAGAATTGAGAATGGAGAATTGAGAATAAAAAACTTATTTTTGAGTGATTTTAGCCATTATATGCGGAAATTATTCTCCATTCTCAACTCTCAATTCTCAATTAAGCGACTAAATCAGCATTTACTATATTGTACCTATCAATGAAAATCTTGAAGAGTTCCGTTATTGCAGTCTGTTTTGCATTTTCGTCTGCTTTCTCAGACATTGTCTCGGAAAACAGCATAGAAGCTGAAACGGCTATTAAAAGCAATATCATTTTTGGAATTCGTGCTGGCGGAGGCGTTAACAATTTTTCTTTCGGATACAAGGAAGCAGATAAAGAAGTAAACTTGGGAATTAGCACGGGAGCTGGACTGGCAGTTATAATTCCGCTTACAAGCCGAATCAACTTCAACTCCGGGCTCGATGTATATTATAGAGAATTGTTCTCCGGAAATAGAGATATGCAAGAAATTGCAGTGTCCATTCCTGTTCTCCTCCAATTCAAGATATTTTGGAAAATTTACATAGCCGCAGGCGCTCAATTAGAATTTCCTTTTGCAACGGAATCGCTCTCTAATTGGAATGACCTCGCTTGTCACAGGTATGCAATTGGCTCTGGACCATCTCTGGAACTTGGCTTAATGACCGATTTGTTCAGATTTGATTTAAAATATACTGTAATTAGAGGCCTGTTCGAAGATATTGAAGATACTTATATTTACATAGATAGAAGTTCGCTTATGCAATTTGGCTTTGGCATAACTTACTTGTTTTGAGCTACTGGGGTTCGCATGAAAAAACATTATGCACTTATTTTGTTCTTAGCCGGGATGCTGGTCTCCTGCTCCTCAGACGCAATGGAAGGAAACCCTTTTGCCCCTCCGCTTACAGGAATGATTAGCATAACCGGAACTGCCAAGGTTGGAGAAACGCTCATAGCAAACACCGAATATCTTGGCGGCAGCGGCAATATTTCATTCCAGTGGAAGCGAAACGGAATCAATACCAGTTATAAAGGAAATTACTATACAGTGCAACCCTACGATGTAAACGCAAATATCACCGTAACCGTAACTCGCTCAGGCAATTCAGGCAATATTACCAGCGCAGTCAGCATTTTTCCAGCGTTTTTGGGAGCTGTGCACATAACTGGAACAGTCGAGGTTGGAGAAACGCTCTTGGCCGATATTAGCGGTTTGAACAGCAACGGAGTTATTTTTTACCAATGGAAACGGGAAGGAACAAATATAGGCACTAACAACGAGGCTTACGCAATACAGCCGTCAGATGCTGGCTATAGCATTACTGTAACAATAACAAGTACTGAAAATTCTGGCAGCATTGAAAGCGAGCCAACAGTTTATGTTCCTTACGTGCTTTCAGGAACTGTTAGCATAAATGGAACGGCTGAAGTCGGAGGAAATCTCCATATAAACGATTATCCTATTAACTGCTACGGGGAAGCATTGTATCAATGGAAACGGGGAGGCTCCGATATTGGCGCTAACAGCAGCCATTATACCCTGCAAGCCGATGACGCAGGTTCAACAATAACTTTAACAGTAACTTGTTCCGAAAGTACAGGAAGCATTACAAGCAACCCAACAGCCGTAGTATCTTATGAGCTTTTTGGAACGGTTAAAATAGATGGAAAGGCTGAGGTTGGGCAAGAGCTCACAGCGAACACCGACAATCTTGGCAACTGCAGCGGAGATATTTTTTATCAATGGAAGCGAGGAAACGCAGGCATTGGCACCAATAGCAGCACCTATGCCGTACAATACGGCGACGCTGGTTCTGCAATTGCCGTAACAGTGGTTTGCTCCGAAAATACAGGCAGCATTAGCTCGCAAACAGAAAACGTTGTTTTTCCTGTGCTCACTGGAAAAGTTATAATAACAGGAACTGCCGAAGTCGGTCAAACATTAATTGCAAATACCAACTCTCTTGACGGTAGCGGAACAATTTCATACCAATGGAAGCGAGGAGAAATAGACATAGCTTATGCTAGAAGCGGAACCTATACCGTGCAATCTTATGATGTAGGTTATGCAATCTCAGTAACAGTCTCACGTTCCGAAAATGCAGCTAGCGTTAGCAGCGCGAAAACATTTGCCGTTGTTTACCCCGCTGTGTTTTCTGGAACGGTATCCATAGCATATTCAATGCCTATTGAAGTTGGCCAAATGCTTGCAGCAGATACGCACAATCATAACTGCGATGGAGGATTTATTTCGTACCAATGGAAACGAGGAGGCGTTGCAATAGGAGCTAACAGCAATACCTATGTTTTGCAAGCGGCAGATTTAGGCTCAACTTTTACAGTAACAGCGACATGCTCAGAAATTCCTGGAAGCATTGAAAGCTCCCCTACATCTCCTGTTGTTCTTCCCTTGCTTTCTGGAACGGTATCCATAGCATATTCAATGCCTATTGAAGTTGGCCAAATGCTTGCTGTAAACATAACTGGTCTTGGCGGCAGCGGAGATATTTCATATCAATGGAAACGAGGAAGCGCAAATATTGGCACTAACGCCAGTACTTATACTGTGCAAGCGGCAGATATAGGTTCAACTATTTCCGTAACCGTAACTCGTTCCAAAAATTCTGGCTACATTAATAGCGAGCAAACGCCAACCGTTATTTATCCATTGCTTACCGGAACTGTGAGCATAGTGGGGGTGCCTGAAGCTGGAGAAGAACTTACTGTTGACATAACCGGTCTTGGCGGCAGCGGAGATATTTCATATCAATGGATGTTTGAAGATTTAGTTATAATTTCCAATAGCAATTCCTATACAGTGAAAGAAGCTGATGCAGGCAAGACTATTACCGTAATAGTAACACGTTCTGGATATTCTGGCAGCATTACTGACAATGCGGGGGTTTTATGAAAACTTTGTTTGCGGCAGTATTTGCTTTTGCAGCAACAGCATTTTCAAACGATTTTTATGAACGAATAGCAGCTTATAAAACTGCAGAAAACGATGTGCTTATTGAACTTAGTCAAAATATAACGCTTGAAGAACTTGTAAATATACCTACGCCGGAAACAGTTGGCATAACGTTGACAATTCGTGGCGGGAACTTTGCTATTGCACGTGGCATAAGCGGCAATTTATTCACGGTATCCGCAGGAGCAACGCTTGTTTTGGAAGATATAATTATTGATGGCAATGGAGGCGGCGGAGGTTCGCTTGCAATAGTGGGCGATGGCGGCATGCTTGAAATGTGCGATGGCGCAGTTTTGCGCAATAATAATGCAGACAATGGCGGTGGCGTGTATGTTGCGAATGGAAAATTTACTATGAGCGGCGGCAAAATAAGCGGCAATGCTGCCACTTTTGGCGGCGGCGTGTATGTTATAGGCAGCAGCGGCGTATTCAATATGAATGGCGGAGAAATAAACGGCAATGCAGCCTCTTATGGCAGCGGCGTGTATATATCGAATTCACACGGCGAATCGGAATTTAATTTAAACAGCGGGATAGTAGTTGGAGCAGGCATAAATATAACCTCTGTTGTTCAAGGTTTATACTATCTCAATAATGGAGTTGTAATAGCAATAGCTGAACTGGATAGCCAGGACCCATCTGATTACATTGAAGGCAAAAATACTTTTTTGACTGCCTTGCCGGTAACAGCAACGGCGGTTTGGGCAATTGAGAATGGCAAGTCTGGCATTTTGTACAGAGACAATGAATTTATAGAAATTCTCGGAGTGGATGTGAAGCCCATTATCGCTGCATCTTATACGCTTCTCACAGGGAAAGAAACCAAGCTGACAGACGGATGGTATTTTGCGCAGGGCAATATTTCTTATTCAAGCCGCCTTGCCATATCTGGCGATGAAGTGCATATTATTCTTGGGGACGGTTCTCATTTGAATGCAAACAATGGAGGAATTGAAGTTGGAAAAGGCAATAGCCTTAGCATTTATTCGCAGTCAACCGGAGCTAATATGGGCAGGCTAACCGCTACAGGAGGAAGCAGCCAGGCAGGCATTGGCGGTAGTCAAAATGGAGCGGTTGGTACAATAAACATTGCTGGCGGCGCAATAGAAGCGAGAGGCGGATGGCAAGGAGGCGCAGGCATTGGCACCGGTCTTTCCGGTTTAGACTGCACAATAAACATTTCAGGAGGCTCTATCAATGTAAGCGGCGGTGGAAGCGCTGCAGACATTGGCAACGGTTTTGGCGGCTTTGGCTGTACAATAAACAAGCTCAACGGCAATGCAATTGTATTTGCATCGTCAAACCAAACTTATCTTCCAACTGGCGAAAACCTGGGGCCGGCTATTGTGTTTATTGACAATGAAGGAACTATGCATGGCAATGTTACCATTGCGCAAAATATTACCCTTAACAGGAATCTATTCATAACAGATGGTGAAACTTTGACAATTCAAAGCGGATATGTATTAACGAATAACGGCATGATAATTCTTGAGAATGGCGGAAATGTTATTGGAACAGTTGCAGGCAATCAGCCAACGGAACCGGTACTTGTTGTTTCCGGCGACTCGGACTATACTTATGCAAAAGGGGTACTGACAATTACAGGCAACGGAACTTATGCAATAGGCATGATAGACGGCATAGCCAGCACTAAAGCGGATAGAATTGCAATTGCCTCCGGTGTAAATGCAAACATCACCTTGTCTGGCGTAAACATTGATATGAGCAATAATGGATTAAGCGCTTTTGATATGAATTATGCAACGGTAAATCTCACTCTTGAAGGCGAAAATGTTCTCAGAAGCGGAACGGATAGGGCAGGGCTTGAAGCGTCTAATGGCTCAACTCTTGTTATAACGAAAGAAAGCACCGGTTCCCTTGCTGCAAGCGGCGGTTCAAATGGCGCAGGCATTGGCAGCGCTAGAGGTTTAGATTGCGGCACTATAAGCATATCAGGCGGCACGGTAATTGCTGCAAGCGGTTATTATGGCACCGGGACAGGCATTGGCGGCGGCGGCTTCGGCGGTTCAGGCGGTGTTATAAATATCACGGGCGGCACTGTAACTGCGAGCGGCGGCGTGTATTATAACGGTAGCGATTTGGGTGGCTCAGGCATTGGCGGTTCGGGTGGCATAATAAACATTACGGGAGGAACGGTTAATGCTAGAGGCAGCGGTTCTGCTAATGATATAGGTGTTGGAGGAGAGGCTAATGAGGTTGCCAAATTAAAAACAAGCATAACTATCGCTGGAGGTTCGGTTTTCGTAGCGAATAATCTAATCACAGGCAATTGGTCAGATGGAATAAAGCGTTACCCGGTAAAGGTAACGGTTGTTGATTCGGAGAATGGCAAAGTTAACGGCGCAAAGGTTATGCGCAGCAATTACACTATAAGACCAGCAATAACAGGCGGCAATTATGCAGATGGAAATTTCAATATGCTGGATCGTGGCGTTGCATGGCTTTGGCTTCCAGAAAACTCTCAATTCATAGAGGCCAGCAACAATGGAGAATACGGAAGCAATTTGGTTACAGTGGCATTGAGCGGCAACAATTCCGTGACCATCGCTATGAGAACATACGATGCGGTACAGGACAACAGCGATATTGCAATGGCACAGGCAAGAATTGAGACAATGGGTTTTGGCCCGGTATCGCAGTCAACTTTAAATACGCTGGGTGCGGCAAGAGAGTTTGTTGAGAAAGCAATCGCTGAGCTTGATTTGAATGGCGTGGGCGCTGCAGTAAACGATGTTGATTTTGCTGCGGCTGTTGCTATAACCGAAAGCGATCCGCTGGGTACAGACGGCGGTTATCGATTTACGGTGAGCTTGAATAAAGGCGGGGGAACAGAGCTGGTTACATCCGTGATTACGCTTGCTATAACCGCTTCGCATTGCGATGCTGCGTTCAATTATTATGCATTGATAGCTTCTTATGCTACGGCAAAAGAGGATATGAATATCAAATTATGCCGGGATATTACGCTCAATTCTCTTGTGAATATTCCAGCTAACGCTAATGGCGCAAAGCTTGCAATCAGCAGCGTTAATCATGCAGAACCTGTCACTCTAATGCGGGGAACGAGCGGTTATTTATTCACCGTGCAAGCTGGTGCGACTCTTATTTTGGAAAATATAATTATTGATGGCAATAACAATGGAAATTTTGTTGCCGGCAGCAACAGTTCTCTATTAATGGTCAACAATGGCGGCGCTTTTATTATGAATTCAGGTGCTATTGTGCGCAATAATAATGCGACTAATGGAAATGGCGGCGTATATGTAAGCAGCGGCGGAACATTCGCCATGACCGGCGGAGAGATAAGCGGGAATGCTGCAAGCTATGGCGTTGCCGTATATGTAGGCAGCGGCGGAACATTCACCATGACCGGTGGAGAAATAAGCAGAAATACCGCTGGTTACGGCAGTAGCAGCGCGATATATGCTTCTAGCGGGGGCATATTAAATCTTAATGGAGGCATTGTAGTTGGAACGGGCACAAGGCACAGCGTTATAACCAACACATATAACCTAAACGCTGGAGAGCCTCCTGCACCAAACAATGCCATAATAGTTGCATGGACCAAGCCTACCAGCACGAACCCCATAATTTATGCCATAGGCTCAAGCACTCATTTAACCATACTTCCAACCGGAACAGCAACTGCAGTCTGGGCAATTAAAGATGACAAATTCGGAATCTCATACGAAAATGGCGAAAATACTGGCTTTATAGAAATCCCGGAAGTATCAGTGGATCCCACATTTGCAATCCCCAAACCGGCCATAGCGAAATCCGCCATCAGCGCAAAAGCAGTTGGCAGCGCAATAATTCTGGAAAACCTGCCGCAAAACGCAAAAGTGGAACTCTACAGCCTAAGCGGCAAACTTATATCAAGCAAATCATTTAATAGCGCGAATAAAGGTTCAGACAATATGAAAATAGAGGTTCAGGCAAAAGGGATGTATATAGTGAAAATCGGAAACCGTGTTCTACTCATTCCCGTCCAATAATTTGCCAATGCAATCCCCAATTTTAGCCCTGTCTCCACCCCAGTCCGGGGCTATAAGAAGTTCCTTTGGGGATTCGGCGCTTATTCTCTCTATGGCTATATCCGGGGAAACTATGCGAATAACTTCTGCGGCCGCTTTGCAGTATTCTTCAAAAGACAAAAGCTTTATTTTGCCTTTTTGATATTCCTCTGCAAAGCGAGTTCCCTTGACTATGTGCAGAGGATGAATTTTGATTGAGGAAAATCCGCAGTCTTTTACCAAATTTGCGGTGTTTATAAAATCGCTCATGTTTTCGCCGGGAAGTCCGAGTATTATGTGAGCAGTTGTGACAAGACCTGAATTTTTGCAAAGCAGAGCCGCATCGCGCGAGCATTGCACTGTGTGATTGCGGTTTATTTTTTTCAGAGTCTCATCGTTTGCAGTTTGAATGCCTATTTCCACGATAACAGGTTTTATCTTGCTCAGCTCGGCGAGCAGTTCTGCAACATCGGTTGGCAAACAGTCTGGGCGAGTTCCTATGGCAAGTCCTACAACATCGCTATTGGAAATAACGGGCGTAAAGATTTCGCGGAGTTTCTGGACTGGAGCATTCGTGTTTGTATAGCTTTGGAAATAAGCGAGGATTCCGCAATTCTTTTTTCTCACGTTTCTTATGCCGGCTTCAAGCTGCTTTAAAACAGGCAATTCGGTTTTTGCCGCCGGGCTAAAAGAGCTGTTGTTGCAATATGCGCAAAAACTTGGGCAGTTCAGGCCCGCATTCAGAGAAACTTTGCGAACCCGCTCGCACTGGGGAAAAAGCTCTCCCAGAAAATCCTTATACAGCTTCAATTTCTTCTACCGCCTATTAAACCGGCTTTGTATGCCCAGTATAAAAGTTGCAAAACTGCGCTTATGGCAGCGGCCACGTAAGTCATGGCAGCGGCTGTTAAAACAGAAGAAACAGCGGAAGATTCATTGCCTTGCTTGACTATGCTCAAATGCTCCAACTGCTTTTTTGCTCTTGCAGAAGCGTCAAATTCAACGGGAACGGTTATCAGAGTGAAAGCGGTTGCCACAGCAAAGAGCGCTACGCCCAAAACGGCGAGAGAGTGTCCTATTCCAGAATTCATTTCAACGCCTGCGCCGAGCAATATGCCAATTATAACCAGCCATGGTCCAAGATTGCTCCCTATGTTTGCCACGGGAACTATGGCTGAGCGTACCCACATTGGAAAGTAGTTTTGCGCATGTTGAATTGCGTGCCCGGCTTCGTGCGCGGCAATGCCGGCTGCTGCCGCTGTGCGGCCTTTGTAAACATCCGGGCTTAAATTAAGCGTTTTGTTCATGGGATTGTAGTGGTCTGAGAGGAAGCCTTTGTGTTCATGCACGCTTACATCGGTTATGCCGGCATTTCTCAAAAGCTGTTCCGCGATTTGCGCGCCCGTATAGCCGCTGGCGATTGGAACTTGGTTGGCTTTGGCAAATCGGCTTTTCACCATAAAAGCCGCACCGCCGGAAAGCGCAATTGCGATCACCATAATAATCAAATAAATTGGGTCAAGCATAATATACCCCCTTTTTTCTAGAAATTTAAAAATTTAATGTCAAAAGTGTGTCAAATATGCAGAAAAAGCAGATACACTGCACGTTTTGGGGTTTTAAAAGCTAAAAAGTTGCTGTTTTACTATATTAACCCTCTATGAAACTCTCAAGTTTGACTTCGTACAAGAACATAGTTTTGCAAATGCACAATATTCCCGATGCAGATACTGTTTCTAGCGCATGGGTTTTGCAGAAATATTTTGAACGGAATAATTGCAAAGCCAGAATAATCTATGGCGGCAAAATGAATATAACAAAGCCGAGCCTGCTCATGTTTATAGAAGCGCTTGGCATAGAAGTGCAAATGGTTCACGAGCTCTCAGGAGCGGATCTGCTTTTAACCGTGGACTGCCAATACGGAGCGACAAACGTGGAAAAATTTCCATGCAAAAAATTTGCCGTTATAGACCACCATATAAGCGAAATACAGGAAAATGAACTCTGCGAAATAAATTCAACGCTTGGCAGTTGCGCAACCCTTGTTTACACCATGCTGCTGAGAGAAAACAACATAGGCTCTTTTATAAGAGACGAAAAAATAAGCACGGCACTGTATTACGGGCTTTATACCGATACAAACGGGCTCACGGAAACAAGGCACCCTTTTGACAGAGATTTGGCAGAAACCTATCACGATAAAACTCTGATAAAAAAACTGAAAAACTCAAACTTGACAATGCCTGAACTATCCATAGTGTCTAACTCTTTAAAGAAATGCGATATTATTGATAATATAGGCCTGTTCAGAGCCGAGCCCTGCGACCCGAATATTCTCGGATTTTCAAGCGATATAGCCATGCAAGTGGATTCTCTTGAGGCTTGCATTGTATTTTCAAACGTAAACGATGGCATAAAACTTTCCATTCGCAGCTGCAATCGCGAAATAATGGCAAACGAAATTGCGGCGTTTTTGTGCGATGGCTTTGGAGGCGGAGGCGGCAATTTGGAAAAAGCCGGCGGTTTTTTGAAAAATTCGGAAGAATATCTGATTTCCAGATTGAAAGAATATCTGGTTGCTTTCGATAAAATTTACGCAGGAAAAACCAAAGTTGATTTCGCTTCTGCGCCTCGCTACAAGAAGCTTCAGGTGCCGGTTGGCTTTGCAAAATGCGAAGATCTGTTTCAGCCAGGGACAAAAATCACAATCCGTACTTTGGAAGGCGATGTGGACAAGATTGCCGAAGACAATATCTATTTCATGATAGGCATAGAAGGCGAAGTGTATCCAATTTTGCGCGAGAAATTTGAAAAGAATTACATTGCCTTGAACGATGAATATCAGGAAGTTTTTGAATATCCGCCTGCCATAATAAACAGAGCTACTGGAAGAAAACAGCCCATTTCTCGTTTTTCCAAAATATGTTTTGCAAACGGTGAAAAAGTTGTAAGGGCAAAGCAAGTTGAAAAGCGCACAAAAGTATTCACCTACTGGGATACCGAAAAATACTATTCCGGCAAGCCCGGCGATTTTCTCGTTGCCAACGAAGGCGACTTAGGCGACTGCTACATTGTAAACGAAAGAATTTTCCACAAGACTTATGAGCCTGTGTAACTTGCTACAATTTATGCTTCTTGTGCAGGAACAGGAAGCCTGTTGTAGCTAGTATTACCAATATTACAATAATCCAAAAGGAATAAGGATGTTGAAATTCTGCTCCCATCTGGAATGGGTACAGTATATTCATGGAGAAGAAGCTAACCACAAATGTAGGCACCATTATTCCAATGGTAAGTACATTCAATCTCTTCATAAGCGTGTTAAGGTTATTGGAAACAATGCTTGCGCGCGCATCCATCATGCTGGAGAGAACGGTTGAGAGATTTTCGGTTTGCCTTAAGCATTGAGAGGTTTCAATGTAAATATCGTCCAGCAGGTCTTTTTCATCTTCTGTGAATGTCAAATTGCGCCAGCTTTGAAGTCTGCGCAGCACTGTTTGGTTTGAGCTTATGGCATCAAGATAATACACCAGAGATTTGCACAGCCCGAACATATAAAGCAGATATTTGTTTTCCATGGAACTTACAAGCTTGGCTTCCAGGTCATCGTTTACGCGGCTTATTATGCGCACGTGCTCGCTGAAGTGGTATGCGGAATAGTTCAAGAGCCTGAGCACGAACATATTGAGCGAGGTTATGCGCGAAAAACGCTTTTCATCTGCAATCGGAAGCTCGTTATCGCTCAAGATAACGATTTTGTCTTTGAATATGAAAACTCCGAAAGAAGTTATGCGAAACAGAAACCTGTCTTCTGCGTTATAGCTTTTTGGTTTTTTGAAAATTATAGCGGTATAGTCGTCTTCGTATTCCAAACGTGCAAGCTCTTCGGTGTCAAATGCGGAGGCTATGGTATGTTCGTCAAGTTGGGAATCTAGCATTAAAGCGTTGATTTCTTCCTGGCTTGGACAAACTAGCGTTGTTATTTGCGCATCGTGCCGCTCGGTAGCGGTAATTCGCCCAACTTCAACTTGCAGTTTGTAATACTTTACCATGCAAAGGAAGGTAGAAAATTAAAACCAGATGTGAACTGCTATTCCCGCTGTTAGCAAGGTACTGCCGATTATAAGCCAAGCGTCTTTGGCGTTTTTTGCATCATTGGCTTTTTCCAGCGCTTTGTCGTAAGCGTCTTTTTTGCTTTCATCAGGGTTTTTGAGCATATTTTTATAATCTTTGTGGAGCTTGCTGGCCTGGGAATTCTGGTATATTCCAATGCCAATAGCGGCAGCGCCGAGAACATCGAGGCCTATGGCTACAAAGAATGGGGTTTTGGGCTTCTTTTCCAGTTGAGGGTCAATAGTTGAGAGCTGAGCGTTTAATTCCTCATTCTCCGCTTTTTTCTCCATAGGCACTTTTTTAAACAATATTGGCGCATTTGCGCTTATTTCATTGAGAAGGCCCATTGCGTTTTCCTGCACGGACACAAAACTGCCCAACAAGTTTCCGCTTATGGAAGCGTAAAGTTCAACTGTTAGCGTCAATTTTTCCTGGAATTTGCGTATATAGCCTTGAGTTACGTATTCTGCCCCTATCGCTCTTCCTATGTTAATAGCGCAGCTTTCTGCGAGGCACTCCATTTCTTCTTCATCCGGAGGCAGAAGCGAGATGATATTGTCTCTTGTTAAAATCGAAAATTCCGATGGCAAGGATTCTCTTGCCTTTTTGCGCAATTCGTCTGTTAGCAGGCGATATTCCGAGATAGTCATTTCAACGGCTTCGTCTGCTGGAACTATTTCCAAAACGGCAACAACCGCTGCGGCATTGATTGTTTGAATCATTGCCAGAATCAAAATTAACAGATTTTTTTTCATTGTCAGTATTTCCCTATGCAACGGATGCTGTAAAAATTGGCTGGACTGGAGTCGTTTATAAATTCACCAACTTCTTCTCCCGATACTTGAATTATCTCTCCTTCGGCAACAAACCAAATTCCATAAGAGCCAATGCCTTCTATTTCATTGCCATTCCAATATCCTGGCAAATCAATCTCTCCGCCATTATCCAAATATTCTTCAAATTCTCCGTAGGTTGGCAACCGCCAGTCGCCGGTGCAGGCATTAGCCACTTCGTTTCTGCTGTAAAGTCGGCCAAACATTGCGCAGTGCCAATCATCTTGCAGGGGCAGTTCGGAGCAACCTCCTTTTTTCAAATTCTCCGTCATCCACATTTTACTTTTAACAATTTTCGCTTCATAATTGTCTGGTTCCAAGAGATACGGGTCGCTTTCGCTTGAAGAAGAGGCGGTATCTGAGCTGCTTGAATTATTCAAATCGCTTGAAGATGAAATCGCGGCGTCTGAAGATGACGAAGACGATGAAGATGAGACAGCATTGGAGCTGCTTGACAAAGCGGCATTTTCAAAAAAATCTTCTTTGCAATGCAGGCATTCAAAGTCTGCCGAGCAAGATAAAAACAATGCTGCGCAAAATATGAGCGAGAAGAATTTTATTGTTCGCATCATTTTACAGTTACCTTAAAACTTTGATTGTTGGCTTTGACAATGTAAACTCCAGCTTGAAGTTTTGAGATCTGAGAGTTTAAAGTTGAGAATTGAGAGTTATAAAGGAATTTGCCTTTTATATTGTAGATTTGCACTTTTGCATTTGCTGGTATATTTTCAAGCGCTATCGTTTTATTGATTATGGGTGATGTTTGGCCCGATGCTATGAGAGCATTGTTTTTTTCTGTTAATTGCCATGCTTTGTTTGCAAGGGCAAAGTTTTGCGCAAATTCGCTGCCGTTTGCTACTGCTATGCTGCCTTCCAGATATCTGGCAAAGTCAATGGTGTAAATATTTTCTCCAGGGGCAAAGTTTGCGAGAATGCTTAGAGTGCTTATTGGGGCTAATTTTGTTATGTAGCCTGTTATGCTTGGGCTGGAGCCTAAGACTATGGAGCCCATTACGTTGTAAACTGCGCTTGCCTTTTCTTGTGCGGAAATGGTTCCTCCTGTTATGCTTATTATTCCTGTGGAAGCGTTGTAAACTGCATTTGTTTTTGCGGAAATTGTTCCGCCGGTTATGTCTATGGTTCCGCTGGAGAAGTTGAATACAGCGTTGTTTTCAGCGGAGATGTTTCCGCTGCTTATTGTTAGGGTTCCGGTGCCTTTGTTGTTGATTGCATATCCGTTGGTTTTTGCAATATCAGCTTTGCTATCCAGAGAGACATTGCCGGTTAAATATATTGCTCCGTTTGCGCTGGCGTTTGATGATGTTATTTTACCCAAAAGCGTTATGTTGCCCCATTCTGTGCCGCCGAATTCTATGCTTGCCGTGCCTATATTTAGATTGTCAAATTGTATTGAGCAGTCTTCTCCGGTTGCAGCAGTTTTTATTTGGCTGATTATGTTTTGGATGCTATTTTCGCTGGCAGATTTAGTTATTGTATAGGTTGTTTCATTTTTGACGTATTTATATCCTGATTGAAATTTGAATGTTGCGGTTATTTCGACATTTGCTGCTGGCATTGTGAAAGTGTTATTGGTGATGGTTACATAGCTGCTCCATTTTATGAATTCCCAGTTTTCTGCAGCATTGGGAGTGAGCGTAACGGTATCGCCTGCGACATAGTAGTCATTGCTTTCAACATTGTTGCCAGCATCTTCGCCGCCATCTACAATTATGGTTACTGCATAAAGCTTTGCAAACACAGCGTTTATTTTTACATCGTCATCTGGCATTTCAAAGGTTGCTGGGTTTTCCAGATTATTAATGGCAATTTCTTTATAGCTTGTTGCCACCCATCTTATAAAACGATAACCTTCATCTGCGGTGGCGGTAAGAGTTACTTGAGTGCCGGCTGGCAATTTTGATGATGCCACGTTGGCTTTTGCCGTGCCGTTTTCAGTTGGGCTTATGGTTATCTCGACAATCGGCTGAATTTCAAGATCGCCGTTTCTCGCCAGCAGCCCATAGGCTTCCTTTTCAAGTTTAAAGTTTTCAGTGAAATTAGCACCGTTTTTTACGGCTATCTTTCCACGGGGAACATAATCATTCTCATCAAAGTTAAGAGTGTAAATTTTATCTCCTGGAGCAAAAGAAGAGCTTATTACGCTCAATTTTCCGACTTCAGTTTTTATATATCCTTTTATTTCTGGGTTGCCGTCCAAAACAATTGATGCTTTAGAAGCAATTGACCCATTAGAAACATTTCCGTTAATAGTACCGCCGCTAATTGTTATTGTTCCGTAGTTATCGTTAATATTATTAAGCGTGCCGCCGCTAATTGTTATTGTTCCGTTATTATCGTTAATATTATTAAGCGTGCTGCCGCTAATTATCATTGTTCCGCCGTTATTTTCAATATAACCAAGCGTACCGCCACTAATTATTACTATTCCAAAATTATCAATTGCAGATGCATCTCTTGCAGATACTGTTCCGCCACTGATAGTTATATTGCCGGTGCTATTGCAAATAGCTGATGACCAATCACCTGTTGCAGAAACAGTTCCGTTTCTGACAATTACTGATCCAGTAGAGGTATTTTTAATCAGGCATGATCTACTATTTGTTTTATAAACGCCGCCGCCATCAATGATTAAAGTTCCAGCGCCGTTGTTTGCAATTGAATTGCCGCTACCACTAATATGATAATAGGTATTTCTGATTTCCGCTATGCTTTTCACCAACCCGCTTTTGCTCATATTTAAGGATATAGTCGCTTTGGCACTTGCATCAGCTCCTGTTATTTTGCCAAGAAGAGTTATTCTGCCCCAACTAGGAGCTTCCGTATCGTCAAAAAGAATGCTTGCCGAACCTATGTTCAATTCATTTTCGCCATTTCCAAACTGTATAATGCATGATTTGCCATTTGCATCGGATTTTATAGAATTAATTACGTCTTGTATCGGTTGATTAGCTGTTCCCACAGTTGTGCCATTCTTGGTAGCAGTAAAAGTCGTGCCGCTACTGTTAATAATGTAGTGTTGAATTGCCACCATTTTTATATCGTTGTTATCTTCTATCAAATCCAAAAAAACATTTGCAAGCTCAAAATTCGCAAGAAAATTTTTGCCTTCAGATACCGCTATCTTTCCAACGTAATGATTATGATCAATTAAGTATGGAGAATCATACCCAATATCGCCCTCAAAAAAGCCAAGAGTGTAAATTTTATCGACATCAGGTGCAAAAGCGTTGTCCCCATTTGTGATAACAAGCAAGCCTTTAGTATCATATCCCATTTTTATTTCGCCTGTTATGTCTGGATTGCCGCCTAAAGCGACAATAGGAAACTCTGGACAATCTCCCATACATTCAGAATCTTGAAAATAAATAGCAGTTCCATTATTTAGATTTTTTATTGCCCCACCTGTTATCAGTAGCGAACTTGGCCTGAGAATTACATCGTTCATTGCAGAAATTGTTCCGCCAGTAACAGTTAATGAGCCATAAGCAATAGCAGTATTTGTTGCATAAATATTGCCTTCGCTAACTGTTAAGGATCCTGCTCCTTGGTTGCGAATTGCATAACTGCCAGTGCTGGTGTTTTCAATATCTGCTTTGCTCTCAACAGATGGTCCGCTTATGAGTATAGTGCCACCACTGTACTGTGTGTTGTTTGATGAAGTTATTTTGCCAAAAAGCGTTATTTTGCCCCAAAAATTGCTTGGATAATAGGTGTTTGTGAAGCTTATATTTGCATCACCTATATCAAGTTCAGTTGTGAGATCCCCAAACTGTATTTCGCATGGGTCTCCTTGCGTATCAGCTTTTATGGCATTGATTACTTCTTGGATTGGTTTATTAGCCACTCCTACCCGAGAGCCGCCATTTTTATTAGCCGTAAATGTTTCGCCGCTACCAGTGATTATATAACGTGGGGTGTTTGGAAATACCATAACAAGGTCTTCTCCATCTGGAACTAATTCCCATCCATTACGTTTAAGCTTAAAGTTTCCTGCGAAATTTTTACCGTTTGTTACTACCGTTTCGCCTATATTATAAGTGTTTGAATAAGCAATATTGTAAATTTTATTTCCTGGAGCAAAAGAGTTCTCTCCTGTTGTGGTTATTCTCAAGTCGCTTGTGCTTATAGAGTCTGTTATATTTGGGCTGCCTCCCAAAACTATATTGCCAGAAACTGAGGAAATGGTTCCTCCTGTGATATTTACTATATAGCCACCAACAGCATCAATTTCTCCACCGCTTATGTTTATTTGTAGTCTTTCACTACTATTGTAAATTGCGTATTTCGTTGAGGAAATCTTTCCGCCGCTTATATTTATTGTTATATTATAATTAGAGGCGAGAATGGCATTTCCTTCCGTTGAAGAAATAGTTCCACCTGTAATGTTTATGGTTGAGTTCTCGCTGACATCAAGAGTACGACCAATACTAGCGCCGCTAGTTCCTTTGCCCGGTGCATAAAGTGTTCCGCTGCTGATAGTTAAAATTGAGTTAAAAATTTTAATTGCGTAACGAGAGTTGCCAGTTGTTGTGATATCAACTTTGCTCTCTGCTTCTATAGGGTATTCAGTATAGCCGCTATAGCCCTCAAGTCTTATGACCCCTGAATAATATTTCTCTTCCGCTGTTATTTTGCCAAGAAGCGTTATTTTGCCCCAATTTGAATTTGTAAAAGAGGAGTTCTTGAATTCTATGAGATCTTCACCTATATCCAACGGACTTGTACCGTCGCCAAACTGTATCTCGCAAGGCTTACGTTTGGAATCGTTTTTTATTGCGTCAATTACAGTTTGAATTGTACCTGTTGTTCCAATCTGTAAGCCGTCCTTTTTAGCCGTAAACAACCCGTCAGCGCCAGTAATGATGTAGGCAAGCGGTATTTCTTTTACAACAAGATTGTTCCCACTTATCGCCAAAGTATAATCACTCCCTGCAACCTTAAAATTTCCAATAAAATTTTTGCCGTTTGTTACCGCAACCGCGCCATCTGCAGAACCATCCAAATTAAGCAAGTACTGTTTATTGCCAGGAGCAAACGCATTATCTCCTGTTGTTATTACGCTCATGGTAGCAGTAGCACCCAAAGACCCTACTATATTAGGGCTGCCACCCAAAGCCAAAGACCCAAAGCTTACAATAGCAGAGCCATCGCTGTAGTTATTTGTTATATCTGCATAAATTTCAGTTGCATAAGCTAGTATATATGTATAAATCGTAATAGTTGCACTTTCACTTGTTGAACTTATTTTGCCAAAAAGCGCAATTTTACCCCAAATATAAGGAGTCATCTCATAAGCAGGAATGGTATAATGATCAAAAAAAGCTATGCTTTCCGAACCTATATCCAGCACGCTTGTGCCATCCCCAAACTGTATCTCGCAATCCGCGCCGTCTACATCGCTCCTTATTCCTTCAATCACGCTTTGGATAGCGCCAGTTGCCACAGTTGCGTTGCCTTTTTTAGCGATAAACGACCCGCTACTGCCGGTAATAACGTAACGATCCTGCGCCAGTGCCAGTAGGGGTAGCAGCAGCAAAGCCATAATAAACTTAACTTGCATAATGAATGAAATCTAGAAAAAAAATATACGATTGCCCAGTTTTCCAAAATCCTCAAATTTGCTGAGCTTTTTCTATAGTAAACGCTGAAAAAACTTAGATTTCATGGTTTAATTGAGAATTGAGAATAAAAAAGCACATTGCTGTGGTATAAGGTCGGATGCTAGATATGAGGGTTAGTTGGGTTGCAGTCCGAGCATTTCTTTGGCCTTCGCTAAGGGGACACCCTGCTCCAAAAGGGAAAAGACTTTGGACATGCCACGGGTTTCGCCGATGGCTACGCCTTCGTTTCTGCCTCTGGCTTCGCCATCTTCGAAGCCTTCCTCGTACCGGACCTCTAGGGCCGTGTCCCAATTCCACTCGCCAAAAAGCATGTTCTCTACCTCCGACCCGTGACGGGCCAAAAAATCAACCAATATGCCGCGACCTATGCAGCTTCTGACTGCAGTCCTGACCGCAAGCTTCAAATCCTTCTGCCTGCCGTAGCAGGCCCTCACCTCGGCTATGAACTCGCCGTAGTCGCTTAGAGAACGGCTTCTGGACAGTATGCCGGGGTTCCTGCCCTTGTTTATGTTGTAGGCCTTCACTACCAATTCGAGGCTCGCTTCGCTCTCCAATTCGAAAGCCTCGGACAGCCTCATTTCGGCGAAATCGGCCATTTCCTTTTCGCCATTGTACAAAACTACAAATTCAGGGGTCGGTATTTTTATTTTCTTCTCCCTGTACAAATCCTTGCTGCTCGTCATCATCTCGTATTCCCGGGCTATGTAAGAAAGCATTCTCAGCGGGATGTTCTCGTTCAGCGACGACTGGTGCTCCAATAGCACGACCAGCTTGTCTTCTATAACGAAAGCTACGTCGTTCAGCCGCTCCATGAAGAGGGCGTCGGAGAGCGTGACTATTTTGACTTTCGTGCTTTCCGGGTAGTTTTTGCCGCTGACGGCGTTGTACACTTCAAGGGCGTTTTTCGGCGTTCCGAAATGGGTTGTGAACACGCTGTTTTTGTAGCTGCGGTTCGTTGCGATTTGGTCGGCGCTTGCATGCATAATATAGACCTCCTATTTCTTGTCTATACCTTAGACGCTTTTTAAAAGATTTTTCCGGAGAAAAATGCATAAAAAGGGGAAATGTTAACAAGTGTTTACATTTTCTGCATTTTTTTCCGGATTTTCGCTGCAAAATGCGTCTAAGTAATAGGACAAAGATAGGAGGTTCCTCTATGGACTGTATATTTGAATGGGATGAGCAAAAAAACTTGGCGAATATGAAAAAACATGGAATTAGCTTTCAAGAAGCAAAAACTTGCTTTGAAGATGATTTTGCCGAAATATTCTCAGATATTGAACATTCTGAAAATGAAGATAGATATATAATTCTAGGACTTTCAGAAACTATTAGAACTTTGGTTGTAATATATACTGAAAAAGATATTAACGATGATGAACAAATAGTGAACCGAATAATAAGCGCAAGAAAAGCGACAAAAAAAGAATTTCTATATTATTGGAAGCAACGTTGGCAAAAGGAGCAAAAATGAGAAAAGAATATGATTTTGCAAAAATGCAAGGAAAACCAAATCCTTACGCCAAGCTATTGAAAAACGATGCAATCTCTAAAAAAATACCTGAAATGTCTAGAATCTCTAGAGAAAAAATGTCCTTTGCTGTGGTATAAGGTCGGTTAGCATTTTCTACATTACTCGCACTCATGCAATTCTTGCTCCTTTTGCCGTTGATATTTGCAGCCTGCGCGCCCTTGCGGCCGCTTGGGCCTGTTTCCGAAACTCAGCCCGTGCCAACTCCTGTTGCAACTGAACCTGTACACGAACCCGTACCTGAACCGCAAGCTCGGGATCTTGACCCTGGGCAGATTATAAACGTAGGGGTTGGATTTGAAAAAGACTCTGCTGCAATAGAATGCCCTGAACAAAAATGGCAGTTCAAAGCTCGTGAAAATTTGGGCAGAATAGAAGTGGAAACCAAAGGAGAATGCAAATACGGCGAAAAAACTTACAGAGGCGGATGGGCCGTGCTATCCACCGATAGCGGGCTCGCAATAATAAACGCCGTGCCAATAGAAGATTACCTGAAAGGCCTCGTTCCGCATGAAATTGGCAAACTGAAACCGGAAGAAATAGAAGCGCTTAAAGCTCAGGCCGTTGCCGCTAGAACTTATGCCTATCGTCACATCGGCTCCAGAAAATCGCAAGGCTTTGATATTTACGCAGATGTCCGAGACCAGGTTTACAACGGAAAAGAAGGCGAAGACTCGCTTGCAAACATCGCTATAATGGCCACTGCCGGCTTGGTGCTCAAATACGAAGGCAATACAATAGAAGCTTACTACCACTCCACTTGCGGAGGCAAAACAGAATCTGCGGAGATTTGGGGGCAAGAGGGCAAACCTTATCTGCAGCCCGTTTCGGATTCTGCGGAAGGCAGAGTTTTTTGCGAACTTTCAAGATATATGAAGTGGGAAGAAAAGTATAGCAGGGCAGAACTCGTTGAGATGTTTCAAAAAAATGCCGCAGATGCCAGAGCGGATAAAATTTTCCCCTTCAGCAAGATTCAGCAGATTTCAATCACCGAAAGATTCCCGGGCGGCCGGGTGAAAAAACTTGCTGTTTCCACTGACAAAGGTTCTTTTGAAGTTTTCGGAGACAGAACCAGAAGGCTCTTTACCAGAGAAGGAAAATTTTTGCCAGGCTTGTTTTTTGACATTTCCCAGAGCGGCGATACCTTTACCATAACGGGTTCCGGCTACGGGCACGGCATTGGAATGTGCCAGATGGGAACAAGGGCCAGAGCAAGAGAAGGCCAGACTTTCGAGGAAATTCTAAAGGTTTATTATACTGGCGTAAGCATTGAAAAATAGACTTTCTTTGCAAACTCCGCCAAGCTCGGATCTCTCGCTCCCATAAGCAAAACAACGTCGCCAGGCTTTGCTGTTTTAGCGACCTCGCTCAAACACTCGTCTCTGTTAGAAATGAAGTTCGCATTTGGTATGGCTTCGGATAAAATATTTGAATCAAAGCTGCGGTCTGCAGTGCCTCCGGCATAATATATCGAGCTAAACCATATTTCGTCGCATGGGCGCAGAGCTTTGGAAATTTCCGCTATAAAATCATCTTTTAAGAATTTGGTTGGCCCATAGCCGTGCGGCTGAAACCATGCCAGCACTCTCCCTTTTGCAAAGCCTTGGCAGGAGCGAATGCTCGCAGCTATTTTCGCAGGATTGTGAGCGTAGTCGTCAACCATGATTATATCGTTTTTGCATTTGTAAATCTGGCTTCTGCGGTGAATGCCTTTCCATGTTTTCAAAGCGGCTGCGCATTCTTCCACGAACAAGCCTGTGGACACGCAAGCTGCCACGGCGGCAAGCGCGTTTTCTGCATTGTGCTTGCCGGGCAATGGCAAATGAAAATCCACGCCGTTTATTTTGAACTGCGATTCTGTTCCATTTGCAACGTAGTCCGAGCCTCTGAAATCGCAACTGTCGCTCCACCCAAACGAAATCCCGGCCATTTTTACAACATCGTTTACAATCAGCGTTTCTTGTACGTTTCCAGCAAATTCTTCAAATAATTTTCGCAATTCATCTAATTCCTTGTGGTCTTTGTCTATGTTGAGAATTATGCCGATTTTTGGCTTGTACCGGACCAGAGTTCCATCGCTCTCATCGGCTTCCGAAACGAGCCAGCCGCTTCCGGCCACCGCATTGCCTATTTTTCCCTGCAATTCCAAAGCGCTAAGGCCGGCTCCGCTCAACAGGCTCGGATCTTTTTTGCATTCGTTCAAAATATGCCAAATCAATCCGGTAACCGTGCTTTTTCCGCTTGTGCCGCTAACCGCTATGGTCGAGTTTTCCTGCGTTATTTTTGCGAGCAGTTCGCTGCGGTGCATAATTGGAACGCCAAGTTTCTGCGCCGCTTCCGTATCGGGGTTTCCGCTTTCAATCGCTGTGCTAACTACTACGGCGGTTAAATCTTTGCTTATTCCGCTTCCGTCTTGCAAAAAGCATTTCACTTTGGCTTCTTCAAGCTGCTTTTTCACAGCCGCGCCCTCTTCGCCGGCAAAACGGCGGTCAGAGCCGCTGCACTCAAAGCCTTTCCCGGCCAGGAACTGAGCCAAAGCGCTCATTCCAACGCCTGCTACGCCAACAAAAAAATACATGGGCGTAAATTAGAAAAATACGCTAACCCTGGCTGTCAATCCCAAGAGAAATACATCTTTCAATAACTCTTCCTTGCTGGATTTGACCTCGCTTGTGGGGGAAACATTGCCAAAAGGCATGGCCAATGGCTTGAAAACCCCATATTGAATGTGATTTTCGCCAAGCTTTATCTTTGTTTCCAAGCCCAAAAGACAAAAAACAAAACCGCTGCCTTTAAAGCGCACGGGGTTCAGCGTCTCAAAATGCTCATCGGTTCCGAACCATTTTCTGTACTTGTAGTTCATATCGCCTTTCATTTTTCCGTCTATCGCATATAAAACGCCGAGCTTTGCAAACCTGAAATCCAGCATTGAATAAACCGCTTTTACATTCAAGTCTCCGGTTAAATGGTAAAATTTGTATGGGAACAAAAAATAACGCTGATTCTCTTCCGTAAGCGATCCGCTTGCTTTCATGCTGGCAAAGGCAAAACCTGCGTACATAAAAGCATATCTGTAAAAAATCGTTCCAAAGTAAAAATCCGAATTGAACAATTCATAAGTTGCATTCTTTTTCTTTATTTCATTCACAATTTTTGCATTGCCAAAATAATAGCTTGCGCTCAACTGATGCTTGATGCTATAAGTCAACGAAATATCAATGCCATTTATATATGGCAAATCGGGTTTTCCGTAAAAATAATCAAAATCGCCATTTTCCCATTCCCCGGTTCCAATCAAAAATGAAGGGGTTAAAATGAACGAACCGAGTTCAACCGGGAATTGCGTTTGCAGCAGGAAAACTTTTCCGCCATCGTTTTCTATGTTTGTGTTATTCCAGTATATTGAAATGGGATTTTGAAATAAAAATTTTGCATTCCAGTCAATGTTATTCAGTTCAGATTCTACATCAATCATTTGCCCGTAGTCATATACAAAATAAGCGCTTGCCCTGTTGGAAGCAAGCGCTATATTTGCTAAAAATGCAATGAATGTTAAAAGAAATTTACGGGAGGTAATATTTCTCAAAGACAACCTTTGCAGCTTTTCCCTGTACAGGGATTGGGAAATATTTAAGCTCTTCATAATCAACTTTATTAATATCAACAGAGCCTTTTACATACTCAGGTTTGAAAACCAAGCACAATTCGCAATCGCCATCCAGAATGGAAGAGTAGTTTGCTAAGTCCAGTTTGGTTTTTTCAAATTCAGGTTCGGGATCATCGCATTGTACCTGCAGACAATTATAATAATCTTCATCCCATTCCGAGCACCAGCAATAGCCGCCACTTTCATCGTCCCAGGATTCCCTGCATGAATATAACACTGGTTTTCCATCGGGCTCCACTTCAAATATGTTTTGCAAAGAGAAGAATCCTTCCGTAAAGAAAGTTCCAAAATCTATAAAGCCTTGAACATCGCTGCCGTCTGCTATTGGCCAGGCGGTTATTGTTGTTGGGTCGTCTTTTGGAATGTAGAATTTGCCGTTGCCATTAAGAGCGCTGAGCATTGCCGTAAAACCGCTGTTGATTGCTGCGTAAGATTCCTTGACTTTTTTCGGGTAAAGATCGCTGGTTTGAATAGCGGTGTAAGAAGCTTGCAAGCCTTCTATCGCTTTTATAAAGCTGGCTTTTGAATTGGCCATTATGCCAGGGCGGGCTTTCAAGAAATTGCCGGTAAATGGTATATTCGCATTGCCAATTTTTTTGAGCGAGTCCAGAATCTCATCCCCATCGGCTCTCCAAGCGTATTTCGCAGATGTTAAATCAATGCTCAAATCATAAGATTGCACCCATTCCAAAGAGCTTTTCATCAAATACATAGCAGATATTAAAACATTTGCCTCGGCCCAGCCAATTTGATCGTATTCTGTAAAATGCTCTTCCAAATCCAATTGCTCTATAAAATAAGGGTCCAGGCTAATTCTCGCATCCGGTCTGCTTTTCAGTTGTTCAAGTCGCTCTACGGCCTTATTGAAAGAATCTCCGAAAACTCCGTCAACAACATCGTCCATAATTTTGCTAAAGCCGTTTGTATTATTATTCACCAAATTTGCGAGCAGGGATATTGCCCAGGCATCCGCGCCAAAAATAGTGCCATTTATCAACATTTCCTCATACAAAGTACCTTCGCCTTGAACCCATGCCGGAGTTGAAATGCCAGGCAAAGAAACATTTCTGTATCTTGGCGTTGTGGATATAAGATTATACTGGTATGTATATCTGCCGGTTTGATAATCATAATCAGAGTAAGCTACATAATAGCCGCTTTGCATTATGCCGTAATATTTGGGGTTGTACCAATTGTTAGTATCTACCCACTCCACATAACGCTCAATGTTATTATCCCAGTAGGAATATTCAATCTCCTCTGGATATTCCACAAGCCAGTCGCGGCTGAAAAGGGCGTTCATTTTGTTTGGGTATGTGGTAAAGCCAAAGTTGTCCTTCATAAGGCTTGCCACCTTAGGGTCTATGCTTATCCTTGCCAAATGGGCAAGAGTGGAATAGATTATCGCTTTAGGATCGTTGTTGTCTGCTATATAAGCATTGTCGTAGCATTTTACAGCATTGTCCCAACTCTCCGCTTTAAGAAAGCTTATGCAGCTTGTCAAAATAGAGTCCACGCTATAGGTGGAGATATATTCTCCATCTACAGGATTGTTGTTGCTGCTGCTATCTGAGCAGTTTGTGAATACGAGCGCTAAAAGTAACGCGGGGAGCAAATAAACGGGGAACTTTTTCATAAAACCTCACTTTTAAGTTGTTTGTTAATCCAGTAAAATGGCTTTAAATGTTGCGGTTTGCATGCCAACATCTGTTATTACCACAGCGAATAAATCCCATTCAGAGCTAAAAACTAAAAACGCTTTATTAGGCGCAATGTTAATTTCTTCAACGTCCGGCCCATCTAAAATCGCATCTAGCATCGGTTCGAACTGTTCAAGATCAGAGTAGCTGTTAGCGTTCTGCAATATAGCTGCAGCCCCTGGGGGAAGCTCCCAAAGCATCACATCGCTTCCATAATATTCGCTATAATCATTAGACCAGAATTCATCAAAGTACCACGGTGCGTAAATCTTGTTTCCTTCGTCGCCGTCCAAATCGCTGTAAGCGATTAAGTCAATGCCGTAGTTAAAATATGCATATGTATCTTCATAATCAAGATCGGCGTAACTGAATGTGCTTGACAACGTAAAATCATATGTATGCAAGGTGGGTACAATGTTGCATTCTATGGGAACAATTTTGACCATAGACAGAGATTGCCCGTTGTCAAACGTCGCTGTGATCGAGAATCTATAGCTCATATTGCATTGGAGATTAAGAGAAGTAATCCCGTCCAAGCTTACGGTCGGGGCTGGCAATGTTAAATAAGGCTTTAACTCAGATATTAAATAATTGTCGTTTATGACTACTTCGGAAATCATGTTGTTGTTTGTCGCTGCAATTGTGCCCGACATTGTCATTATAGCTGTGTTTTGATCAAAAACTAGGGTAAACGGCTCCGTGAACTCCCCGCCAATGGCATCCGGAATAGAGCTTGAACTTGAAGGTCTTATAGACGAGCTGCTCTCCGGGTCATACTCGTAAAAACTTAGAGCTTCGGATGTTGTTGTATTTACATCGTCATCTTCCATGGAGCAAGAAGCGATAAAAGCAACGGCAAACGACAGGCTTGCCAGCAGTAGGGGTAAACGATTGGTTTTCATAAAAACTCCTTAATTTTCAAATAAAGTAGAAATTTCTACCTTACCCTCATGTCCAAGCTTAAATTTTCAATGCTGTCTGCCAGCAGAGGCAGCAATTTTGAAGCCATAATGCGCCACGTGGCCGCAAACGAACTAAACGCAGAGTGCATAAGCCTTGTAACTATACCAGACAACAAATCTATAGAAGTTGCAAATAAATACGGGGTCCCGGTTCGCATAATTGAAAATGGCAACCTGCTCTCCATTTTGCAAAGCGACAACCCGGACTTGATAGCTATGTCTGGCTATATGCGAAAAATACCCGAAGATGTTTTGGAGATTTTTGAAAACAGAATAATAAACATACACCCATCGCTTTTGCCTGCCTTTGGAGGGAAGGGCTGCTACGGAATTCATGTTCACGAAAAGGCGATTGAAGCAGGAGTGAAAATCACCGGAGTTACGGTGCATTTTGTAAGCAAAGACTATGACTCAGGGAAAATAATAGCCCAAAGCGCAGTGCACGTTTTGCCCAGCGATACTCCCGAAACCCTTGCCGCTCGCGTTTTGCAAGAAGAACACAATACTTATTGGCAGGTGATTAGAGATTTTTCTAAATTAAACGTCCATGCTTAAAAAAGTTCTTTTCCTTTTTCTCTCCCTTGTTCCAGCTTTTGCGCAAGACATTGTCGCAGATTTGCTGGTTGAGAAAAAAGACAACGTAGTTTACTTTGACGGCATAGATTTAAGCAAAAAAATGAAAATGCAAATCCTGTGGCAAGGCGATATTTTGCAAATAGGAAATTCCTCTTGGAATCTGGACAACGAATGGGTGAGCATAAAAGATGCCAGCTTTTTGCTGCAAACACCGGTGCAAAGCAGCATAAACGGCAAAAAATCGTTCTGGTTTCCGCTCCCGTCTTCGTTGCAGGTTTTTGAGCGGTTGCTGAATAAACCCATAGAATACGACTCCTTATCTGCGAGAATAATGGCCGGCAAGCTCAAGGATATATGGAGCGTGAATTTGGAGTCCAGAAACAATGGCGAAGTCTTGGAGCTGAGATTTTCAAGGCCCTTCAAAACGGAATTTTTCTATCCTCATCCAAATTATATCTTTCGCATAAACGGAGCCGCTATAGACAGCACAATGTTTCATGACTTGGCCAAGAAATCTTCGCTGATAACCAGAGTTGTTCCCGTTCAAGATGCGCAAAGCTCGCAGCTCACGCTCTCGCTGAGGGACAACATAGAAAAACCGGAATTGATACAGAAAGACGGCGGGAAAACTATTCAAATAGTGCTGAGAAAAAAACAGGCTCCGCAAACCCAGGCCAATCAGCCAAAAGCGGAGACTCCGGCAAACACGAGCGGCAAAAAAATCAAAACCATAGTGATAGACCCCGGGCATGGCGGCAAAGACCCCGGAGCGATTGGCTATAAAAGCCTTCAAGAAAAAGATGTTGTTCTGAGCGTGGGCCTTAAACTAAGGAAAATTCTGGAAGAAAAAGGCTTTGCAGTGAAAATGACAAGAAGCACGGACGAATTCATTGATCTGGGCAAACGTCCAAAAATGGCGAGCGACTGGGGAGGCGATTTATTTGTTAGCCTGCATTGCAATGCTATAGATGGCAAGGAAAGGCAGCAAAAGACCGATGGATTCAAGTTTTACATTTTGCGAGCGGGCGGCTCAGAAGAAGACAAAGCCATTGCCCGCAGGGAAAACCAGGTGGTAGCGTTGGAAACCGGAAAGCGCAAAACGGAGATTTCTCCGGCAGAATGGATAGTTTTGGACAATCAGCTTGCCCTTTACGCAGAAAAAAGCGCGCTTTTGGCTGGGCATCTGGTGGAAGCTTTTGATGGCGGTTCTGTAAGAAAACAGGGAACAGGAGCTGGGCAGGCAGGCTTTATGGTCCTTGTTGGAGCCTATATGCCGGCAGTTTTGGCAGAGCTGGGTTTTATAACTCACCCTGCGGATGGAGAGTTCCTGGCTACGGAAAAAGGGCAAAACGAGCTAGCAGAACGGCTTGCAAATGCAATTTTAGCGTTTGCTAAATAACTATATTTATATTATGAAATCTAAGTCTCTTTGGATTTGTGCATTGGTCATGGCTTTTTGCGCAACCTTAGCCATGGCGCAAGCACCTGCGCATCAAATACCTCCTCCAGTTGAAATAGCCCCCGCCCCTGATGCAGATTCTGTTGCAGTTGCTGAACAAATTCCCGAAGCATTAGAAACTTCCGAAGTTTTGGAAACTTCCAAAGCGGATTCCGCTGCAGTTGCCGAACCTGCGGCTCAAGATACTGCACGGGCTGCATTCGCCAATCCCGAACCTGAACCTGCAGATGAGCAAACCATAGTCATTGCCCTGGCCGCGCCATCAGAACCAATCAAATTTGAACTTGGCCTTCGCGCTGGTATTGGCATAAGCAGTTTCCGCGATCACAAAGCGCTTGTGATTGGCAACAGCGCATACGCCATTATTCCAGGCATAGATTATTCTTATAGCATAGGTTTAGCTTCAGCAATTGTGATAAACGACTTTTTCAGCATTGCGCCAGAGCTTCAGTATTCGTTCTACAGCGCGAGCAATGAATATACCATTGACGAGCCTTTCGCAGACTTCGATGAGATGAACGAAGCTTACGTATATATGCATTCCATTGAGCTTCCCGTTCTGCTGCGTTTCAAAACGCAAAGCCTTTATTTTGAAGTCGGTCCTCAGCTTGGCTACAACTTGTATGCTAAAATTTACAAGAACAACAAACCATACAAGCCCGATGTAATTGGATTTGCATTTGGTCCGAGCGCAGGTTTTGGAATAAACCTGAATGACATATTGCTTGGCATTCGCGGCTATCTTGGAATTACCGAATATGCGGAGAACTCAGAAGGCTATCCTTGGAGCGCTCAAGTTAGCTTAACCATATTTTTCTTTTAAGGAGAAATCACTATGAACAAGAAATTGCTCTTATCGTTTATTGCAGTTTTTTTCACCATCATATTGCTTGCCTGCGGCGATTCTATTGTTGAAACAACGGGCAACGGTCCAATAGAAACCACGGCCAGACTAACCATTATGGTTCAAGACGGCCTTGCAGGCACTCCGCTTGCAGGAGCTTCGGTGACTTTTATATCTACGGGAGAACTTGGCGTAGAAGTTGCGCCAGGCACTTTTGTATTTGAAAAAGTGTATGTGGGCAATCATAATTTGCTTGTTTCAAATGGAGCCACGCATGCTGAAAGGATTTACGGAACATCAATTGTCGGCAAATTGAGCGAGAATGTTTACATCGCTCAAGAAAACGCCGAGACCGTGCCGCTTAATCCGTTAAGCTCCGGCCTTGAGGGTTATATATATTACACAAATAAAGACAATGTGAATGTTCCTGCAGAAGAAGTTACCGTGTATTTGCAGTTCGCTTCCGACAATCTTGTTAAGAAAATTTATCCAGCAACAGGAGTAACGGGGCCAGACGGCAAATATGTTTTCACAGGCTTGCCTGCCGTGGGCGAACCATATACTATTGTGGCAATAGGAAAAACCCTTGGCAGCATACCCTTCCAAACCATGACTTTCGGTCCCTGGACTGACTTGGCAAGAGGCGTTGTTGTTGACAAGGGAATAAGAACCATAACTCAAGCTCAAAATACGGCCGTGTTTGCTGTTTCCCAATACAGCGAAGTTATAGCGGCAGACAAAAGAGATACTACCGTATTCTTTGTGTTTAGCGACAAAGTGGATGCTTCAAAACTTACAATCTCTTCAATTGGCTTGCCTTCTTCTGAAGTTGCAGACATTAAGTGGAATGCAGACTACGATACGCTGAACATTACCCCTATTAGTATGTGGAGCGCTCGCGAAGGCTCTTTCAATGTTAACCTCAGCGCTTTGCGCTCCGTGAGAGGAGCATCTTTGCCAACCCAATCTTATACAATAATCGTCAATAAGGAAGATTTGAGCGCGCTGGAAGTAACAGGGCTTAAGGTTATTGGCGTGGATGCCAAAGCTGCGAAAAAAGATTCTGTGGATTATGGCTCTTCTTCTGTCAATTTAATTTGGAACAAAGTTGATGGCGCAGAGGGTTACAAAATATATCGCAGGCTGGATGGTCAAAACAGTTATACGGATATGGGAATTACAATCTCCAATGTACTTGATACAATGCGTTCCAATGTTGGTTTTGGCAGTCCAATAGCAAACAGAAAAGCGAAGTTCTTGGTGCAGGCAGTCAACTCCCAGTCCAGATCCAGGCTAGACACTTTGAATGCGCTGGAAGTGCAAGACAATGTAGGGCCAACAGCGGGCACTCAAGTGCCTGGCGACATTGTTGCTAGATTTGACTCATATACTCCCGACGAGATAGCTTCAATCTTTTATTTGAATTATTATCTTTCTCAGACAGCAGAATCTCCTGATATTCACGAGGCTTGCATTTTGTTCGATGAACCTATAGATGCAACAGAAGCGACTTTTGGTTTTGTAAACGCTGGCGGAGATGCAAGTGTTGTGGGCAGGCTGGAAATGGCAAAAATCTGGAGGAGCAACGTCTATGAAAACGATGAATTGTGCCTGACTTTTAAAGTTGGGGCGGGGCAGGCTATTACGCCGGGGCTGAATTTAAATGCGATATATAGCATTAAAGGTTTGAAAGACAAAAGCCCTATGGCGAATCCGTTTGTGAAAACCTATACCAACTTGCATATTCCGGTGGTAACGACAAATAATTTGGAATTTAGATTTATAACAACAATGTAGCGATATAACTTTTTGGAGAAGAACCTATGTACAAAAAGACTTTTATTTTGTTTGCAGCGGCATTGTTTGCACTGCTGTTTTCTTGCAGCGATGACGTTGTCAAAGCGGAAAATGTACTGCAAACCGAGTTACACGTTACTGCGCAAGACGCAAGTACGGGAGAATTTGTGGAGGCAAAGGCGGTTTTGTTAGGGGACGCTTTGGTTGTTCCCGTTGCAGGTTCGGCAACTTTCAAAGTGATGGCTGGCACTCACAGGATATTGGTTGAAAAACCTGGTTATGCTTCCATTGAAATCATAGCAACAATTGACACAGACGAACATAGCAATGTTTACGTAGCAAAAGAAAACTATATAAATGCGCAGCTTTATCCGCTGACCGCAGGCTTAAGCGGGTATTTGACTTATACAAATGCCAATGGCAAGGATGTTCCTGCAGCGGGCGCAACAGTGCGCATAACATTTCCAGGCTTGCTTTTGAAAAACTTTGAAGAGGCAACAACCGATACGGATGGCAAATATGTTTTTGCGAATTTGCCCGCTGTTGTCAACAATTATAAAATTGCCGTTTTGCCAGTCATTATGGCAGACGGCAAATCTTTTGGAGAATTGGAGCTTAACAGTACGCACGCCTTAGAAAGCGGGTTTTCCATATACAATGATGTTCAAAATATTAGCGTTCTTACGTCTACTTTCGTAGTTTCGTATTATACTAAGAATGTTTTTGATGCTGATACCGTTGCATTCGCTTTCAGCGATGATATAAATCTGGAGTCTGTGACGAACAGTACCGTAGATGTTTCCCCCGTTATTGCCATTAATATAAAGTGGGGCAAGAATACTTTAGCCATTGTTCCTGCCGGGAAATGGACAGGGAACTTCTATGTTGAGCTAAATAACCTGAAATCTGTTAAGGGACAGTCTTTGAGCAATAATAACTACTTAATAACCGTGCTTAAGCCAGATTTGAGCTCTTTGAATGTTACCGGTCTTGTGAATACGGATTCTGCTTCCATTAACTTTGACAGCGAATCTGCCGCTTTGAGATGGAACAGGCTTGAAGGCGCAGAAAAATATGAAATATATGCTACAAAAAATGGCTTGAATAAGTTTGAAAAAGTTGGCGAGACTTCTAGTTTGCTAGACACGAGCGCATTAGTTCATTTCAACGCTGCCGGCGATGTTAATATAGGTACAGATGCTTACATTTTTAATGTACAGGGAGTTAACAGCAATTCAAAGAGCTTGCTAAAGGGAAACGGGCTGCTTGTGTATGTCAGGCAATAGTATTTAGACGAAAGTTAACAAAATCGTAACGGAATTGTAACATTCAAATGCTAAATTTAATATATTGTTATGAGACGTGCAATTGAAAAAGGGATAGAAACAATCTTTGCCGCCAGCGGAATGGTGACTACGGTTGTTATTTTGCTCATAGTGGCCTTTTTGTTCAAAGAAGGTTTTGGGCTGTTCAAAAGCCCCGTTGTGGAAAAAGGCTATGCGCTGTGCGTAAATTCGTCCAATCCTGTTGAATTTATAAGCGCTGCCGATATAAAAAAGATTTTCAACGAAGAAATTGGAAATTGGGTTCCATATCGCTTTGATGGAGACGAGCTAAGCGAAAATTACGAAGAAGAGCAATTTGCAGACAGGCTTGGCGAAATAATCGCCGAAACTCCCAGAATACTCGCTTTTATACCCGAAGAATATTTGCCTAGAAATAAAAAAGGCGTGAAAATACTTGACAAAAACACGATAGTTCCGGAAGACTTCTTTTTTGGCAAGGAATGGATTCCCACCGCAACCCCCGCTCCGCAGTTCGGAGTGCTGCCGCTGATACTTGGAACTTTGCTGGTGAGCATAGTCGCTATTCTCATTGCAACTCCGCTTGGAATTGGCGTTGCTATATATCTTTCCGAACTCGCTCAGAGCAGAGTGCGCGATATTTTGAAACCGGCGATTGAATTGCTTGCCGGAATTCCTTCCGTGGTTTACGGATTCTTTGGACTGGTAGTCTTGGTTCCCATTGTGCAAAAAACTTTCAACTTGCCCGTTGGCGAAACTGCGTTCACAGGCAGCATAATTCTTGCAGTTATGGCGCTCCCCACAATTATAACCGTAGCGGAAGATGCCATGCGCAGCACGCCTCGCGCCATGCGAGAAGCAAGCCTTGCGCTGGGCGCTACCCACTGGCAAACTATTTACAAAGTGATAATTCCATATTCCATTTCTGGAATATCCGCAGCAATAGTCATGGGAATAGGCAGAGCGATTGGAGAAACGATGGTTGTGCTGATGGTCACTGGGAATGCGGCAAAAATGCCAATGCTGTTCGATTCCGTGCGCACAATTCCCGCAACAATAGCCGCCGAGCTTGGAGAAGCTCCGTTTGGCGGCGTGCATTACCAAGCGTTGTTCGTGCTTGGCTGCGTCTTGTTCATAATAACGCTAACTATAAGCATTACAGCAGAATTGATTTCCAAGCGTCAACACAACAAGGGATTGTAATGGATAAAAAATTAACTCAAAAAATAGCTTTCTGGATATTTCGCATTCTCGGCTGGTTTGTGGTTGGAATTCTTTTGTGGATACTCGGATTTATAGTTTACAATGGAATTGGCGTTATAAGCCTGGAATTTATTTTCTCAAAGCCGAGCGGAGTCGGTATGCTGGAAGGCGGAATTTTCCCCGCTATTATCGGAACTTTCAGTTTGATAATCGGGAGCATGATTGTGGCTTTTCCGCTTGGCGTTATGTCTGCGATTTACACAAACGAGTATGTTAGAGATGGAAAGTTTTCCCGGTTTATTCGCATGATGACAAATAATTTGGGAAGCATTCCTTCTATAGTTTTCGGATTGTTCGGCATGGCGCTCTTTGTATCGCTCTGGGGCCGCTCGATTATAGCGGGCGCTTTCACTTTGGGCCTCCTTGCGCTTCCACTGGTTATACGCACAACGGAAGAGGCTCTGCGAATGGTGCCAGATTCTCTGCGCGTTGGGAGCTATGCTCTGGGAGCTACCAAACTGCAAACCATAAAGCGAGTGGTTTTGCCAACCGCTTTCCCAAATATTGTCACGGGTCTTATTCTTTCAATAGGCAGAGTTTCAGGCGAAACCGCTCCAATTTTATTTACAGTGGCCGCTTACTTTATTTCCGAGCTGCCTTCGAGCATTTTCAATCAGGTTATGGCGCTTCCGTATCATCTTTACGTTATGTCAACAAGCGGCAAGAATTTGATGGCCGGGCGAGAGGTTGCTTATGGAACGGCTTTGGTTTTGATAACAATTGTTCTGGCGATAAATTTCACGGCATCGTTTATACGCAGGTATTTTGCCAAGAAACATGGGGGAAATTAGCATGAATATCATAGAAGCACAAGACATAAACTTTTACTACGGAGATTTTCACGCTTTGAAGAATGTTTCTCTGTGCGTCGCAAAGAACAGCGTCACCGCATTTATAGGACCGTCGGGATGCGGCAAATCAACTTTCCTGCGCCTTTTGAATCGCATGAACGATTTGATTCCGGATACAAAATTGACCGGCAAATGCCTGATAAACCAAGAGGATATTTACGCAAAAAAAGCGGATGTGGATGCTTTGCGGAAAAAGGTTGGCATGGTTTTTCAAAAGCCCAATCCGTTTCCAAAATCGATTTTTGAAAATGTCGCTTACGGGCTCAGAGTGAATGGGATTAAAAATAAGGAGTTCATACAGAATCGCGTTGAAGAATCGCTTAAAGGCGCAGCGCTGTGGGAAGAGGTGAAAGACAAGCTTGGGCGCAGCGCTTATGATTTGTCTGGCGGTCAGCAGCAGCGGCTTTGCATAGCGCGCGCGCTGGCAATTAAACCGGATATTCTGCTTATGGACGAGCCAGCTTCTGCTCTTGACCCAATTTCAACATCCAAAATCGAGGATTTGATTTACGCTCTCAAAACTCAGTACACAATTGTAATTGTCACTCACAATATGCAGCAAGCGGCAAGAGTCAGCGATACCACGGGTTTCTTTATGCTTGGCGAATTGATAGAATTCAGCGATACAAAAAAGATGTTTTTGAATCCAGACAAGGAGCAGACTCAGAACTACATTACAGGGAGGTTTGGATAATGGAAAATAAAATGCCTAAATATTCCGAAAGGGAGCTTGTTACCTTGAAGGGAGAAGTGAGTAGCATGTGGCAGCTTGTGCTTTCGCAACTGCAAAAATGCAAACAGGCCTATTTAACGGGCAATGCGGAAGTCGCTAGAGAAGTGGTTATCCGGGAGAAAAGCGTTAATTCCTTTGAACTCAGCATAGACATAGGGTGCGAAAACTATATGGCATTGTTTGCGCCGGTAGCTATGGATTTGCGTCTTATAATTTCGCTTATAAAAATCAGCGCAACGCTGGAGCGCATAGCAGACTTTGCAGACGGCATAGCGAGGCACGTCATTGAAGACAGCACCATGGCTCCGGAAACGATGAGGGAAGATTTAAAGGTGGAAACCATGTTCGATGCCGCAATTTCCATGCTTTCAGACAGCTATGCCGCTCTTGAAACGGAGAATTCCAAGCTTTCCGGGAAAATTCTGCACAAAGACGATGATATAGACATACTTTACCGGGAAGGGAGAAAATATTTGGAAAACTATATTAAAGCAAATCCCGATAAGGGCGCATGCGCATTGGATACATTCCTGATATTGCGGAAAATTGAGAGGATTGGCGATCATTGTTGCAATATTGTAGAAGAAATTGTTTTCTATATTGATGCTAAGGTTTTAAAGCATAGAGGCAGGAAAAGTGTCGAAGAAAATTCTTGTAGTTGATGACGAATGCGATATATGCGAAATTCTGTCCTTCAATTTGCAGAATGAAGGATACGAAGTTACTACCGCTTTATCCGCCGAAGATGCCGCTAAAAAACTTACGCCTGAGCACAATTTGATTTTGCTGGACGTTATGATGGGCGGAATGTCCGGTTTTCGCTTTGCGGAAAAGCTTCGCAGAGACAGCAACAAAATTCCAATTATTTTTCTCACGGCAAAAGATACAGAAAACGATATGCTCACAGGGTTTTCCGTTGGCGCAGACGATTATATTTCAAAGCCTTTTTCTTTGAAGGAAGTTTCTGCTCGAGTAAAGGCCGTGCTAAAGAGAACTCCGGAAGAAGTTGAGGAAATTAAGGAAAACGTGCTGATTATCGATGAACTGACTGTTGACACTTTGGCAAAAGAGGCTAGAGTTGGCGAAACCGTTTTGCCTCTTACAAAAACGGAATTTGAAGTGCTGTATCTGCTCGCTTCCAATCCTTCGCGCGTATATTCGCGCAGGCAAATGATAGATTCAATATGGCAAGACACGCCTTACATAACCGAGCGCACGGTTGATGTACACATAACGAGATTGCGCAAAAAACTTGGCAATAAATCGTATTACATCTCCAACCGGGCCGGCTTCGGCTACAAATTCAACCTCTCAGAGCTATGATAAAGAAATTCCAACAAAAACTGATTTTCAGTTTCCTGCTAATCTTTGCAGTTTCGATTTTGGGCATCGTGATTTTCGAGCGGCAGCAAGCTCAGGAATACAGAAAAAACGCGTTGCTGGAAAAGCTGGACACGTATGCGGAGATAATCTCGAAAGATTCCGCTGCCGCCGAGCTGTTGCCGAGCAATCTGAGAATCACTTTGATAGATTACGATGGCAACGTGCTGTATGACAATGTTGTTTCCAGCGCAATGGAAAATCATCTGGACAGGCCGGAAATGATTGACGCTTTGAAAAACGGCAGCGGCTTTTCCATAAGAGAATCTGCATCTGCCAAAAAGCCTTATCTTTACTACGCAAAAAATATATACAGCATAATTATACGCGTAGCCTTGCCTTACGATGAGCATGTCAAATTTCAGTTGCGCACAAGCAAGGAATTTCTTTTCTTCGCAATAGCGATTTTTCTTATGGGACTTGCGTTTATATTGTACATAGGGAATTATTTTGGCAAAGCGGTCAAGCGATTGAAGGATTTTTCCAAAGTTTTGGAGATAAAGGAAATTGACATTCCAAAATTTTCCGAAGACGAGTTCGGCAAAATATGCACGAACATTGCGGAAAATCTGCGCAAGATAAAAGAGAACGAAACGCTTTTGGTCAGGGAAAAAGAAAAATTGCTCATGCATGTTCAAGCGTCTGCTGAGGGAATTTGCTTTTTCAATGCAGACAAAACCGTGGCTTTTTACAACGGGCTTTTTTTGCAGTATTTCAACATCATCTCCGATCAGCCTTTGACTGTTGGCAAGGAAATAGAATATGTTTCGGCTTTGGACAGAAGCGAAGATTATTACGAAAAGCAGATAAGCAAGCAGGGTCGCGAATTTTTGCTCCGCATGAACATGTTTGAAGACAAAAGCTTTGAAGTGATTCTCATTGATGTAACTTCCATGGAAAATACAAAACGTTTAAAACAGGAGATGACCGGGAACATAGCCCATGAGCTCAGAACGCCGGTTACCAGCATTCGCGGATTCTTGGAAATTCTTTTGAGCAACAATGTGGAAGAAGAAAAACAAAAGGAGTATCTGCAGCGGGCATTCTCGCAAACCCAAGTATTGACCGAGCTTATTTCCGATATGAGCTTGCTCACCAAGATAGATGCAAAGGCTCAATCGCTTAAATTTGAAAGCTGGAAAATTTCGCACATAATTACAAGCGTGTATGAAGACACATCTGCGGCTCTGAAAGAAAAAAACATAACATTCAAAAGCGAAGTCCCTGAGAGTCTCATAATTGAGGGCAATCACAATTTGCTTTACTCAATCTTCCGCAATTTAACCGAAAACGTTATACGCCATGCCGGCATTAAAGTTGATATAGAGATAAAATTGTGCGAAGTGAAAGACAGCAAAGCATATTTTATCTTTTCGGATAATGGCAGCGGTCTTAGCGAGGAACATCATTTGAATCGTCTTTTCGAGCGTTTTTACCGTGTTCACGATGGGCGTACCCGTACCACCGGTGGCTCCGGCCTGGGGCTTTCCATAGTCAAAAACGCTGTTCTTTTCCACGGCGGCACCATTTCCGCCAAAAGAGGCGAAGATGGCCGAGGCTTGAAGTTTTTGTTCTCGCTGGGGGTTAGCAGGTGAATTTTCTATATTCCTTATTACATTTCTGTAGATAGGAAGTTACAATGGAAAAACCATCTAGTTATCTAGAAATCGCATTTGCTCTTATAGGAGGCATAGGATTCTTTCTCTTGGGAATGAAGTTTCTCTCCGAAGGCCTGCAAAAAATTGCAGGCAATAAAATCAGATCCCTTATAGCGGTGGCTACCAATAACAGGGTATTTGGCGTTGGAGTTGGGTTCTTGGTCACGGCTATAATACAGTCCAGCTCGGTGACAACCGTTTTGGTTGTAAGCTTTGTGGATAGCGGCTTGATGACGCTGGCGCAGGCAGTGGGCGTTATTATGGGCGCAAATATAGGAACCACGCTAACGGCATGGATTTTAACCATAAAGATTGAGCAATACGGGCTTGTGCTTGCAGGTCTGGGAGCGATTTTTTACGTATTCTCCTCCAAAGAAATGGTCAAGTACGTGGGCATAAGCGTTTTGGGGTTGGGCTGCATATTCCTCGGCTTGATGATAATGAAATTCGCCGCATCGCCAATCAAGGATTTCCCCGAATTTGCGGCTGCCTTCCAAACATTTAAAATCGAGAAGGATGCCGGTTTCTTGGCTAGCTATCTGGGCATTTTAAAATGCGCTTTTGCAGGCTGCCTTTTAACCGTTGTAATACAATCCAGTACCGTTACCATAGGCATAACCATGGTGCTTGCAAGCCAGGGTCTAATTAATTTTGAATCGGCGGCGGCTCTTGTGCTCGGCGAAAATCTTGGAACAACGCTAACGGCCATAATCGCTTCTTTGACAGGAAACAACAATGCTCGCCGAGCGGCATCTTTCCATGCTCTGTTCAATGTGATAGGCGTATTTTACATGACTCTTATATTCTTTCCGGCTTTGGATTTTATAAAATGGGAATTGGAATTTTTATTCGGCATTACTAATGTAGAGCATTATGACGGAAAAAGCTTGATAAATGTGGGCCTTGGCATAGCCGCTTTGCACACAACTTTCAACATTTTCAACACGCTCGTGTTTTTAGGCCCCTGCCGGCAAGTAGCGCGCTTTTTGGAAAGCGCTTTTTTAAAGAAAATATTAGTCAAAGCCCGATTCTTCCGCAAGGAGAAGCCTAAGATACCGGAAGTGGAAATGCTGCTCACAATGCTCAACAACAGCAAAGAATCTTCTTACATCAGGTTTGTGGATGCGGAAAGCCGTATTCAAAAAGTTTTGAATTATATGGGGAGCCAGCTTAAAACGGGGTTGCAAAATTTAAAGGCTTGCATTGAAAGTACCGAAAAAGAATCGCCGGAAATAGAGCAGATTTTTGAAATGGAAAAAATGTGCGATAAAACAACGGAGAAAATTCAGGGTATTCTGGCGTGTTTTGTGGGCAGCGAAGAAACCACAACGCAAGCCGTTCAGCAGAGAATTTTCAAATACGAGCGAATTTTCGACAGTTTGGAAAGCGTTTCTGATTATATGACCCAGGTGGTAAAGCTCCGTCTCAGAGTCTTGGACAATAAAACGGACTTGCTCGATTTCCAGAAAGAGGATTTGCTCAAGCTAACAGACCTTATAGCCGAGGCTATGGCCAGCCCGAATTCAGAAATGCATGAAAAGAAATTCAGCGAAGTGAAGGATTTCATTCGCTCAATGAGAACAACGCTTTGGAATGCGGCAGGCGAAACGGCTACAAACTTGATAGTCAACGACTCTTACTCGAATATGCTGACATCCTACCGCAAGATTCGCGATCATTTGCGCAGCTACGGCAATGTCATTTTTGGAATAGACAAGGATTAAGAGCCCATTTTCCGCTTTTGCATGCGGACATAGTTGCTTCTTTTGAAATCGTTCCTGTGCTCAAGGCAAAAGCGAGGGTAAATGAATTGCTTTGGGAACATTTTTACGGGAAAAGTACTTTCGCAGCCGTCCAGACAGCATTTGAATTGAACCTCTACCGGTTCATTATAACCGTGTTTAAAGAACATATTGCGCATTTCAAGGTTATCCAGAGCTTTTTTTGGTTTTTGCCTGGCTTTTATGTCTCTGTGCAGTTCGCAGTATTTGGCTATTGGATGTCCCCAAAATTCGCGTCCGCAACCTGGCTCTTGGCACTTTTTTAGCTTGACTCGCTTCTTCTTTTTATATTTCGGCAATTGCATGGAGGGTAATATAGAAAGTTTCTATATTATCAAAGCAAATCATTCCGTCTAAGGAGAATCTATGGATAAGAAAAGAATTGTTTTATGCACGGCAGGCCTTTCATTGGCCATATCGCTCATGCTCGGTTGCGCTGGTCCAAAAACAGTTTCAGATATAAAAGGCGATGAAGAGGTGATCTCCATTCGCAATGAACTGCAGGAGTTGTGCAACAAAGAGTATATAGAGCAGAACTTCTGCGGCATTGGCCAGGGCAAATCCAATTCTGAATCCGTGGCAGCTCAGATTGCAAGCACTCAGGCAAGATCAGAGTTGGCTGGGTCAGTTCAAACCATGATTGAAGCCAAAACCAAGACTTTTGCATTGAACGACCCTGATGGCCAGGCTTTGGAAGGAGCTGCAATGCGCGCCATAGCTAACGTTTCCAATGAAATTGTAGATATCCGCACTCAAAAGGTACGCACAATGTACAACAAAGAAGACAAGCAGTTCACTGTTTATACTCTGTTGACTTCTTCTCGCTCTGCCGCTTTGGAATTGGCAAAGCAGAAATTGCGCTCCAGCCAGGAAATAGAGCAGATACAGCGCACGCTTACCGCGAGCGTAAATATAGATCGCATACTTGATTAAGAAATAGGTTCTGCAATGCGCAAAGCGACAGCTTGCTTAAGCTGTTCGCTAGTTAAATCTTCTATTTCCTTTGCCGTTATAATTTTATGCGGAAAAACTTTGATTTCCCCTGGGTAAATCGCAAAACCTGATTTTGGCATGATTTTATGCGTGCCAACAAGCGTAACGGGGAACACGGGAACGCAAGCTTCTTTTATTATGTGGAAAATTCCATTTTTAAAAGGCAAAAGCTTGCCGTCTGTCGAGCGCGTTCCTTCCGGAAATGCCATAACCGGGAAATTCTCCGAAAGCCTGCTCTGGATTTTCTCAGGCAAGTCTGCATTTGCCTGCGGATTTCCCCGTACAACCGGCAAGCTGCCTGTATAAGCCAAAAGCAATCTGAAATATGGGATTTGAAATAAACTCTTTTTTGCCAAAAATGCGCATGGAAAGATTTTGTACATAATAACAGGAACATCCATAAAGCTTTGATGGTTGCAAAGCATAAAGCATGCTTTGCCATGCTCTGGAAGCTCGCCTATAATTTTCACCTTTATGCCGAACAGAAAAAATACAACATCAAAAAAAGGCTTGCATACAAGCATAAATTTCTGCTGTTTCTTGAACACGGCGCAATACAAAAGCCAGGGCGGCACAACAGTCACCAAGCCTATAGCTATTGATAGAAAAAAAAGAATTCCTAAAATATTCGCTCTTATTTTTGCCACCTCAAAACTTCCCCTGCCTTTAAAGGCACTGCTCCGTCTATTGTTTTTGGAACCTGCCATTCTTTTTTTGTATATGCAACTTTTTTTGCTTGGCGAGGAATTCCGTAGAAATCCGCTCCGAAACCTGCTATGAAATTTGAAAGCAAATCCAGTTTGTTTTCATTTTCAAATTCTTCTATTAAGATTGGGATTGCAACAGGCGCAGAATAAACCCCAGCCGCTCCGCACAGGCATTCTTTTTTCTCAAGCGAATGCGGCGCGCTGTCCGTTCCCAAAAAGAATTTGGAGTTTCCGCTGAAAACGGCCGCTCTAACCGCTTCTTTGTCTTTTGGGAGTTTGGGAAGCGGTTTGCAAAAGTTTTGCGGGCGCAGAGAATCTCCAACTATATCGTCCAGGGTCAAAATCAGATGATGCACGGTTATTGTTGCGGCAACGTTTTGCGGCAATCTTTTAACGCATTCCACAGCTTCTGCGCTGGATACATGCTCTAAGACAATGCGCAGTTTGGAGAAAGTTTTGCAAAGTTTTTCAAGATGTTTCAAAAATTCTTTTTCCCTATCCAAGCAGAAAGCTCCGGGTTCTTCTCCGTGCAGGCAGAGGACCATATTCAACTTTTCCATAAGCTCAATGGTAGGGTACATATCTTCTATTTTCGCAACTCCGTCCTGGCTATTGGTAGTGACCCCCAGCGGGTAATATTTTGCGGCTATTGCTCCGTTTTTTTGCATTTCGCGGAGTTCCTGCTCGGAATAATTTTTGTTGAGCTTGAAGGTGAGCAAAACTTCCAAATTCGGAGCGGCTGCTAAAATTTCTTCCTTGTATTTTTTCACAGACTCCGCAGAATTTATGGGAGGCTCTGTATTTGGCATAGCCAAAACCCGCCCGAACTGCTGCATTGCGCTTTGCGCATAATTAACCAAATCTTTGCCTTGTCTAAGATGAATGTGAAAATCATCTGGAAGCGGGAGAATTAAATCCATAACCTTAATTTAGTAAAGTAAATGCTGAATTAGTCGCTTAATTGAGAATTGAGAGTTGAGAATTGAGAATAAAAAACTTATTTTTGAGCGATTTTAGCCATTACATGCAGAAATTATTCTCCATTCTCCATTCTCAATTCTCCATTAAACCATAAAGTTTGAACTAATTACGCTTCAAACAAATAGCACTTCGCTAATATCCTTCTTTCCCATCGCTAGCATGTAAAGTCTGTCTAAGCCCAGCGCTACTCCTGAGCATTCGGGCATTCCTTTTTCCAGAGCTGCGAGAAAATCTTCGTCTATTTTTGGAATTGGTTTATTCATTCGCTTTCGCTTTTCAATGTCTTCTGAAAAGCGCTTTCTCTGCTCTTTTGCATCGGTCAATTCTTCGTAGCCGTTGCACAGCTCGATTCCATTTATGTAGAGTTCAAATCTGCATGCAACGTTGTTGCGGATTTTCGCAAGAGCCGCGCGCTGTGGCGGATAATCAACGATGAATTCTGCGCAGCCATCTCCAAAATACTGTTCGCTCATGGCATAGTCTTCTGCTTCTTCCAATGTCCAATCCGGATGCTCGGACTTTAATTTTTCAATATCGATTTTTTCAAAAACCTGCTTCCAAGCAGTTCTTTTCAAAGGCAGGTTCAAACCTGTTATTTCATTTGCCAAATCCAGAACTTCTTGTTGCAAATCCTCTGTGGAAAAACCTATTCTATACCATTCCGCTATGTTAAATTCGCAGCAGTGCCGCTCTCCGGATTCTCCTTTTCTAAAAGCATGCGTTAAGCAGAATATATCTCCGTAGCCGTGCGAGAGCAGGCGTTTCATGTAGAATTCCGGGCTTGTGGTTAAGTAATGCGCTGGCGATAGTGTTTCAAAATAATCGAGTTGAGGATCTGTGCCGCCCGCTTTTGAGAGAATAGGGGCATCTATTTCCAGGAGGCCTCTTTTCAGAAAAAAATCTCTAACCTTATAATGCAGAGTTTGCCGCTGTTTCCAAGCGTCAAAAGATATCATTAAAAATCCTCTTTGACAAAAAGATATAATTCTGCATGATTTTGTTGTAATATTTTGTGGGCAGCGCATCTCCGGCTTTCAATTTTTCGTCAATGGTTCCAAACCCTATGTTATAAGCTATTAAAGCGTGTTGCAGGTTTTTGTATTTTGCTATCAATCGGAGCAGATACGCCGTTCCGAGCATCAGATTTTTTTCTGGCACAAATAAATCTTCTGGCGAACTTATTTTAACATCCACAGAGCGTGCGACTTCCAAAGCGGATTCATATTTTATTTGCATCAGTCCCAGCGCTCCAGACTCGACTCCAGATAAATAAACTCCTCTTGCTTTTGGATTTCCTTTGCTTTCTTGATGGATAACGGCTAAAATTAAAACTGGGTCTATTTTATAGTCGTTTGAAATGGAGAACAGTCTTTCTGCCAGAATATTTCTTTGCCTGGCAGACAGCCTTCTGCCGGTGATAAGGTCCAGACCTCTGACGATGCGAGTGTATGCCAAAGCTTTTGTTCCAACTTTTTCGGCTTGGTTTATTTTTGTTTGCATAACTGCGATTTCGTTGTTCAGTGTTTTGATTTTCTCATTCTTTTCCTGCCATTTTACGAATATAAAAAGCACAAATATGACGGTAAATATACCGACCATAATTAAGTTGAAAATGGAAAGCCGCATAACTCCTCAATGCGGTAAAGTTACCAATACATACGCGGTATATTTCTTTTTCTCTTCATCGTATTTAACGTATGTTTTTCTGGTGCGAACATAAGATGCGCCTTCGCCTACTTTGAAAATGTACATAACTGTATTTTCTGAGCCGTTCCTGTTGATGCTGCAAGTACCAACTATTGACTTTGCCGATCCTGACAATATATAATATTCGACAAACTTTTCATCTCTGTGTACATTCATAACTTCAATATCAGTGGCTTTTCCTCCTATATTGGCAACTATATCCTTTACCGAGCATAATTCCGGGTTTTCCATTATGTTTCTTTGATCTTCAAAAGATTTGAGCAATGAGCGTACTCCAACAACTTTTTCAACGGCATTTGCTTTGAATGTGGTCACTCCAGCTTCAGTCTCTACCTCCACTGCAACCTGGGTTCCCAATTCCATTCTTGCGGAAAGGACTGCTACGTGCAATGCCGTGTTTTCCGAATCGGCTTCATGAGAGCCAAATCCGCAGAAACTTTCCAGCATATACTCCTTATTGCACAATTTTTGCAATTCAATGTGATAATCTTCAACTTTTTGCGGTTCAACAGGATGATGGACTTCTTCTATTATTTGATGTTCAACAGGATGGTAAATTATACTGAGCTCGTCTTTTTCGGCTTCTTTTTTTGAACTGCTGCAGCCAAAGCAAAGCAAAAAACCTGCTGCTAAAAGAACCAACTTAATTTTGCTCATAATGGATCTCCTTTCTTTTATAATAAAATAGTAATTTTCTGTACGCATTATGAGCTGGCAGAGAGGCAACTGACAGGAACTGCCCACAGCCCATTGCCAAACGGAACCAATTCTTCGCCGTTATAGACTACTATGCCTTTTTTAAACTTATCGCCTATCGTGTTGCGGCATAATTCGAGGCTTGCAAAATCTTTGGCATTCAATGAAGAATCGAGCTTCACTTCAATTGCGATTGCCTCGCCAGCATCGTTTTCTATCACAAAATCTGTCTCTTTGCCTTCTCCTCTAACTGGGTTGAAATGCGATACATAAAACTTTCCAGGCAAAACGCCTATTGATTTTATGATTTCTGAAGCAATGAAGTTTTCAAACAGATGTCCCATCAGCGAGCGGTCTTTTTCAAATACCTCGCTTATGTCTCGGCGTAGCAAAAAACACAGAAAATTCGTGTCTGTGAAATATATCTTTTTGCTTTTTACAAAACGCTTATCCAGTTTGTTAGGCTTTGACCACGAGGGTATCTCAAAAGTCATAAATGTTGCGTTGCAAAAAGACTTGTATTTTTCAAAAGTAGCCTGATTCATGCCAGCATCTTTCATTATATCTTCATTTTTTACCAAACTTCCGACCCTGCCAGCTAAAGATACAAGAAGCTGATAAATCAATTCCGGTTTGCGAATATTTGCAAATTCAACTGCATCGCGCTGCAATATTGTAGAAAGATAGCTGTCAAACCATAGGCTGCGGTCAATGTCTTTGTTCAGCGATATTTCCGGAAATGTGGAGCGAGTTATTAAATCTGGCAAATCCGCTCGTTTATAGTTTTTTATAGACAAATCATCGCAAAAGATTTTGCTTATAAAGTTTGCTTCTGAGTTATGTATTTCTGCTATTGAAAATGGGCATAGCGTGAGTATAGCCATTCTTCCTGCCATGGATGTTGCCAGTTCAGGCAATGCAGGTATATTGGCCGAGCCGGTGAGGATAAATAAAGCCTTGCCGTTGCCTTCAAATCTTTTGTCATCAATATATTTTTTGAGTTTCAAATATATTTCCGGTACACGCTGAACTTCGTCTATTATATTTAGCTTGTCTTTAGGCAAGCTTGAAATAAAGGCTTCCGGGTCTTTTTTTGCCGCTGCCATAACTGCGGTGGTATCAAAAGTGATGTAATTTACAGAGTTTTCCGGCAAAATATTGCGAACAAGGGTGGACTTCCCGCACTGCCGTGCCCCGTTCAGGTAAACAGCGGAGAAGGTTTTCACCGTATTTTTCAGCTTTTTGGCCAGATTTCGATTGATGTAATCCATCTTCACTCCTAGCATATTTATACATTTTGCATAAGTACGCTATTACATTTTGTATAAATATAGAAAATTTGTCCAGTAAAATATCGTAGTTTCATTTTTTTATGCATTTCTATATTATACCTATGCCGAAAAAGTAGAGCGTAGTTAATCTCCGCAAATATGCGGCGATTATTTTCTATATTCTCCGTATGAGGAAAAAACTTGCCATTCATGACCGGGAAAACTGGGCTGCGTTTTCTTGGGATGAAAATTCAGTTAATTTGCTGCTGAACGATGTTGTTCGCTTGCAGGGCAAGATATGCGGTTTAATGTTTGCGCTTGGTTTTTCCCAAAAAACAGAGGCTATGCTGAATACCTTAACGCTGGATGTGCTGAAATCCTCAGAAATAGAAGGCGAAAAGCTGAATTATGAGCAAGTACGCTCGTCAATAGCCAGACGTCTAGGCATGGATGTAGCCGGCATGGTAAAATCAGACAAAGCAATAGACGGCGTTGTGGAAATGATGCTTGATGCAACGCAAAACTTTGAACAGCCGCTTACGGAAAAAAGGCTCTTTGAGTGGCACAAGGTTCTATTTTCAAGCGAATATGCTCCTGCGATATCCGTAGGGAAGTACAGAACCGTGGAAATGCAAGTGGTTTCCGGTCGCATAGGGCATTTGAATGTTCACTACGAGGCTCCAAAGCCGCACAGGCTTTTATGCGAGATGTTTGGCTTTTTAAAGTGGTTCAATAATGAAAATGAACTTAATCATATTTTAAAATCTGCAATTTCGCATTTATGGTTTGTGACAATACATCCATTTGATGATGGCAACGGAAGAATAGCCCGTGCAATAGCGGATATGATGCTCGCTCGCTCGGATAACAGTTCGCAACGTTTTTACAGTATGTCTGCGCAAATTTTGAAAGAGAGAAAAAAGTATTATGATGTTTTGGAAAAAACTCAACACGGAACTGGCGATATAACGGATTGGCTTTTGTGGTTTTTGCAGTGTTTGAAAAAAGCATTGCTGGAATCCGAAAAGATAACGCACTCCGTACTGCATAAAGCAAATTTCTGGGATAAACACAAAGATACAGCTCTGAATGCTCGCCAGCGCTTGATGCTGAATAAATTGCTAGACGGTTTTGAGGGAAAACTTCGCTCTTCAAAATGGGCAAAGATAGCAAAATGCTCTCCGGACACAGCTCTAAGAGATATAAAAGACTTGCTGGATAAGGGAATTTTAAGGCAAGACTTGCAGGGCGGCAGAAGTACGAGCTATGAGTTAGAAGGTTAAATTTCCTATATTTTTAAACGAGGTTTACAATATGGGATTACTTAAAGCGTTATCAGGTTCCGTTGGCGGAGTTTTGTCTGACCAATGGTTGGAGTTTTTTGTTTGCGAAAGCATGGAGGCCGATGTACTGGCTGCCAAAGGGCAAAAAAGAGCAAGCAAAAGAAGCAGCAACTCCAAAGGAGAAGACAATATCATTTCCAATGGTTCTGGCATTGTTGTGAACAAGGGGCAAGCAGCCATAATTGTTGACAATGGCAAAATAGCCGAGCTTTGCGCAGAAGAAGGGCATTATACCTACGACCAATCTTCTGAACCCAGCATTTTTCACGGCGGCCTTGGAAAAGGCATTGTCGATGCCATCAAAAATATGGGAGAACGCTTTAAATACGGCGGCAGCCCGGGCAAAGACCAGCGAATCTACTACTTTAACACAAAAGAAATTCTGGGGAATAAATACGGAACCCCTAACCCTATTCCTTATCTTATAGTTGACCCGAATATAAACTTGCGCCTTACCATAGGGCTTAGGGCAAACGGGGAATATTCATATCGCATGGCTAATCCAGCCCTGTTCTATGCCAATGTTTGCGGCAATGTGGAAGAACAATACACAAGAGACAAAATAGACAGCCAATTGAAAGCGGAAATAATAAGCGTTTTGGGACCATCGCTCGCAAAGCTCGGCCCTGGCTTGGAATATCACGAAATTTCCTTTCAAACCGAAAAACTGTCCGAAATTCTCAATGAAGCTCTTAGCGCAAAATGGAGAGACGGAAGGGGATTGGAGATTGTAAATTTTGCAATAACTTGCTCAGCATCGCCTGAAGACGATAAGAAAATCAAAGAGCTTCAAGCCACGGCGGTAATGCGAGACCCGACTATGGCGGCTGCAGCTTTGGTAAGCGCTCAAAGCGATGCCATGCGCTCTGCGGCTGCAAACCAAGGCGGCGCAATGCAGGGATTCCTCGGTCTTGGCATGGCGGCTCAAGCCGGCGGCATGAGTTCTCAAGCCCTGTTTCAAATGGGTCAACAACAGGCTGCGCAGCAACAGGCTGCCGCTCCTCCGCAAGCTGCTCCTCAAAGCGCATCTTCCTGGGCTTGCTCTTGCGGCCACGCAGGCAACACCGGCAAATTCTGCGCTGAATGCGGAAAACCGGCTCCGAACTCTGCTTGGACTTGCCCATGCGGCCACGCTGGCAATACCGGCAAATTCTGCGGCGAGTGCGGGAAACCAAGGCCTTAAGGCAGATTGTTTATGGAGATAAAAGAATACAAATGTCCCAACTGCGGTGGAGCGGTCAAGTTCGATAGCTCTTCGCAAAAAATGAAATGCCCTTATTGCGATGCGGAATTTGAAATACAAGTTCTGGAAGAATATCAAAAGGAAATATCCGAAGCGGCAAAAGATAATTTTGAATGGAGCGAGGGAAAAACCGGAGAAATCTTAAGCGAAAGCGAGCTTGGCGATTTAAGCACTGGAGTTTGCCCTTCTTGCGCAGCAGAGCTTGTTGGCGATAAAAATACCGTTGCCACGGTTTGCCCATGTTGCGGCAATTCTCAAATTGTAAGCCAAAGGCTTTCCGGATTTTTGAAACCCGATTATGTTATTCCATTTAAACAGGATAAAAAATCCGCAACGCAAGCTTTGAAAAATTTTTGCAAGGGCAAGCGCCTTTTGCCGGATTTTTTTCTGGAAGAAAACAACATAAAAAACATACAGGGGCTTTACGTTCCATTCTGGCTCTTTGACGCAGAGGCCTCCGGGCATATACGCTACAAGGCAACCAAGGTAAAAACCGGCTCGACCGCTTCTTATAGCTATACGGAAACCAATTATTATTCCGTTGTGCGAGACGGCGATATAGCTTTTGAAAAAATTCCGGTTGATGGCTCGGAAAAAATGGACGATGCCTACATGGACGCCATAGAGCCTTTTGATTACAGGCAAATGAAGGAGTTTAACCCATCGTTCTTGGCTGGCTACCTTGCAGAAAAATACGATGTTGATGCCGAAAAAAGCAAAGAGCGTGCTGAAAAGAGAATAAAGGCTTCGGTGGAAAGCGAATTTAAGCGCTCGGTTTCCGGTTATAACTCTGTTGATACAGAGAGTTCTTCTGTTAGCGTTAAGGGCGGCAAGCCAAGCTATACGCTTTTTCCCGTGTGGGTACTTAATTCCAAATATAGGGAAGAAAATTATACATTTATGATGAACGGAGAGTCTGGAAAGCTTGTTGGCAGGCTGCCCATTGATTCCCGCAAAATCTGGAAACATGGTTTTATATATTCGGGTATTTTGGTTGCAATTCTCACTGCGTGCATTTTGGCGTTGCTGACTTTTGGAGACGGAGCAAATGTTCTGAGCGTTGAAGAAGTTTTGGAGAACTATATAATGTTTATCGTTTCGTGGGTTATCGCTTTGGCTTTGGGTTTTGGATATGTTTTTTCATGGAGAGCATCGATGAACACGGCTGTTTTGTCTAGTCAGGCAAATGCATACGTGGTTAAGGACAGCCTTGCGTTCAAAGAAAAGAGAGACAAGTTCCTTTACAGCAAGGTTGTTAAAACGCCAAAAACTGCGGGAAGACGTCGTTTATGACTACCCCTTGCATAATAGTTCAGAGCAACATGGAAGTGCTGCTGAATGTGGACAGCGCGCTGCATCACGAAGCGCGGGATGCCATAGCTCCGTTTACAGAAATTGTGAAAAGCCCTGAGCACTTTCACACCTATAGCATTTCGCATTTGAGCTTGTGGAACGCCGCTTCAACAGGATTAACGGCAGAAGATGTTTTAGTGCGGTTGAAAAAATATAGCGCTTACGAAATTCCGCCAAATGTTGCAACAGAAATCTCGGAATATATGGGGCGTTATGGAATTTTAAGGCTTGTGCTCAAAGATGAAAATCTGGTTTTGGAATCCGATAGCGAAGCCCTGTTCATTGAAATTTGCAAGCGGAAGGAAATACAAGGCTATGTTGAAAATTTTGTATCTAAAAAAGCGGCTATAGTCAGCCCGCTTGTGCGCGGCAAGCTCAAAATTCTGCTCACGGAGCTGGGATTTCCGGTTCAGGATTTGGCGGGCTACGTTCAAGGCGAATATCTGGATATTCAGCTGAACGAGAGTTTTGCGCTCAGGGATTATCAAAAAGATGCTGCTCAAGTCTTTTATGCGTCAGGCTCGGAAAAAGGCGGTTCCGGCGTTATAGTGCTGCCGTGCGGCTCCGGGAAAACCATTATAGGAATGACGGCAATGGCCCTGGTGAAAACCCACACTTTGATTTTAACCCCAAGCGTTACCGCTGCGCGCCAGTGGATAAGAGAGCTTTTGCAAAAAACGAATTTGCAGAAGGAACAGATTAAGGAATATTCTGGCGATGTGAAGGAAATTGGCCCTGTGACTATTGCCACTTATCAAATTTTGACACAACGGAAAAAAGGAAACGATGAGCAATTCTCGAATTTTTCGATTTTCGAAGCGCAGAAGTGGGGGCTGATGATTTATGACGAGGTTCATCTTTTGCCTGCCCCGGTGTTCAGGTTTTCTGCTGATATGCAGGCTACCAGGCGCTTGGGATTGACCGCTACGCTGATTAGGGAAGACCATAAGGAAACGGAGGTTTTTTCTCTTATTGGGCCAAAGAAATTTGATATACCGTGGAAGGTTTTGGAAAGCCAGGGATGGATTGCCGGCGCAAAGTGCCATGAGATAAGAATACCTATGAGCATAGATATGAAAATGTCTTATGCGGTTGCGCCGCTAAGGGATAAAATTTTCATAGCGGGTTGCAATCCGGAAAAATTCAAAGTTGTGAAGAGCTTGCTTGAAAAGCACAGCGAGGAAAACGATAGAATTTTGATAATAGGGCAATATCTTGAGCAATTGGATGCGCTTGCAAAAGAAATAGACACCCCGCTGATCACGGGCAAAACTCCGAACAAAGAACGCGATAGAATTTACGACCTGTTTCGCAAGGGCGAGATTAGAATTTTGATGGTGAGCAAGGTGGGGAATTTTGCAATAGATCTTCCGGATGCGAGCGTTTTGATTCAGATATCCGGCACGTTCGGCAGCCGTCAGGAAGAAGCTCAGCGGCTGGGCAGAGTTTTGCGCCCAAAAAAAGATGGCCGCCCCGCTATGTTTTATTCGCTTGTGACAAAAGATTCCCGAGAGCAGGAATTCGCTATGAACCGCCAGTTGTTTTTGGTGGAACAGGGGTATAATTACGAAATTATTCTTTGACTATTTTGCTGCTTGAAAAATCCGGAGTATTTTTGAATGTTGAGTGCGTGAATATGGCTCTTCTCAAAACTTCAAGCATTGCAAAATCCGTGGAACCGTCGAATTTTATGTCTGCAGCCTGCAAACTTCCCAAAACAAAAGTTTCTTGCAAAGAAAATGCATCGGAAAATTCGGAACGAATCAATGTCAAATTGCCGTGAAAATCGCTTGCTTCGAGCGAGAATTTTTTGCTGGCTTTTATGCCGCTAAAATAGCTGTTCTTTGCCCATACCGCCATATTCGCAAAAATCGCATCGCTCTTAAAAACGCTTCTGCTGAAATTCACCATTCCGAAAATAGAATTGTTATGAAACTCCACTTTTTCTTGAAACTCGCTCTCCAAAAAAATCACATTGCCGTTAAAACGGACATCCTCCGCTTTAATGCTCCCTTTGAAAATGCATTTTTCAAAATAGACATTGGCGTTGACGGTACTCGCTTTGTCAAAAATCAAGCTGCCTTCTATAACGGCATTTTTTATCTGCACGGATTTGCCGTCTGCAAGATTTTTTGTTATTTCTTCTGACTTAACAACAGTTGCCTGCTTCTCTTTGCTCTGCGCATTGCAAGCGACAACTATTGCCAAAATTATTATCGTTAAATTTATTTTCATTTGTTCCTGTGGCGTTTTGTTGTTGCCTGATTGTTATTCTCTCTGTGATTCGCAATTTTCTTGGACAAAATGCCATTCTCTTTGCTTTTCAAAACCAGTTTTCTGATTTCCGCTGGAGTATATGCGTTTGGACTGCCGCCAATTTCCTGAACTGATGTTGCCGGCGCTCTTGGGACTTTGCTGCCGCCAAATTCTTTTGCTGCAGACATTTTAACAAGGGCTTTGCCGGGTTCGCTTTGCAAAACGCCGTCTTTAATATCCAAAGGCTTGCCGCCTGCTGCGCCTATAAAGTAGAAATTGTTGTCTTCGTTGCCCTCTTTGATGTGGTCATAAGCATCTGCAAAAACAACCAAATAATATTTTCCGGTGATCTTTGGCATTTCATAAGCTAACTCAAAACCATTCGGGAATTCATCTTCTCCTGCTCTTTTGCCAGACAATACATTCATATGGTTCCATGTGCCGCCTTCCAGAGCTTTGCTATAGCTGTATTTCCCGTGTTGGCCAAGACTTCCGAATTCGTCAGTGTAGTAATCTTCATAGATAATTTCAAAATCGTTTGCATCAGTTGCATTGTAATACATGTAAAGTACGCTCCAATTTTGGCTTGCCAGAATTGTATTCTTGCCGGAATTGTAAATTTCATAGGAAAATGCCCTTGCCCTTGGAGAATTCTTTTTTTCGATATCTGGATAATCTTCCCCCATCGCAGCGAGCAAATCATAGCCTTCCAATATATTCTCAATTCCGTTTGAAACAGGAACGGACTCATTTTGCACAACATAAGCGACTTTGGCCCAATTTGTCAAAAAGTAATCGTAGTCCACCCAAATGCTGCCGTTATCGCCCCAGTTTGTGCCCCATGAATTGCGGACTCTAAAAGCTTTTTTATTGTCATCGTAGCCAACGAGAACCATAGCGTGGCCGCCTGGATCGTTGTATGTGTCTGAGCTTATAACCGAGGCATCTTTCCATTTAGTGAATCTATCGCCAATTCTTGCGCTAAACAGAATCGGCCTGCCTTGCGCCAGATAGCCTTTGAAATTATCTTTGGTCATTCCTTCTTGCTCGGTGCGGTTTGTGCTCTCAAATAGTTTGTAATTGTAGGCTATTCTGCGGTAATTGGCTATTTTATTGTTTGAATTGACTTCGGCGGAACCAGAGCAGTTGCCCATATTATTATAAGGAACCGAGCTCATGGTAGCGGCTCCCTTTGTGATTAGAACATTCAAAGCAGCCTCAAAGCTTGTCCCATCGCATCTTGCTCCTTTATCCGATGAGTTTATGTTAAAAAACAGGGATTTTGGGCTTGTCTGATTTTCCGGTCTCGCCAATTCTGCGCTTCCCCAGCCTTTCTCTATGCCGTTCAAAGCGGTTTTTATGTTATATCCTGTAGCCCAGGCTACGCAAGTTCCATAATTCCCCTGGCTCTGCACGGGCGGAAACTTGCTTTCCAAAGATATGGAACTCGGTATAGTGGTTGCATCGTACTCTGTAAAATTGGAAAGCGCTATGTCTTGCGGAACTTCGCTTACGTCTTCCAATTTTGAAATATATCCTGTTATAGCGAGAACATTGGGGCCTTCTAGCATGTCTTCAAAGTAATGATTTCCGCAAGAAGCCAGAAACGATGAGGTTAAAATGCCGGCGAGTATAATTTTACGATTTAGCATAAAAGTAAAGTAGAATTAATTTTTCCTAGTTTTCTGGGCGGCAATGCTGGAGCTGGATGGAGCGGCGCTATTGGAGCTGGAGAAAGTTTTGCTGCTGGAGCTTCGGTTCGCTTCTGGGTTTTCTTCCTGTCCCAATCCTCCGGCAGTTTTCACTATATCTGCCCAAGCTTGCATGACTGAGGCGCAAGAGGTTATGGCAAGGGCTGTAGCGATCATTAAAGCGATAAGCGTTTTATTCATTTGCTTGGAATATAGAAAACGCAGATTTAACCGCTTAGTTGAGAATTGAGAATTGAGAATTGAGAGTTGAGAGTGATTTTAACACATCTTTAACTCTCCACTCTCCACTTTCAACTCTCCACTAAGTCATGAAGTCAGAGTTAATCAATGTTTTCTAAATTTAAGCTTTTATGGGTAAAGAAAGAGCGATTTTGGTTGGGGTATCAACTTTGAAGGTTTCGCCAGCGCAGGCTCAGGAGCATTTGCTTGAATTGCAGCGCTTGGCGGAAACTGCAGGCGCAGACGTTGCGGAAACATTTTTGCAGCGCGTTCATGCGTTTAACCCGGCTACTCTTATCGGCGGCGGCAAAGTGGAAGAAGTGCGGCTTTCCACGGAGCGGCACGAAGCGGACATGGTGATTTTCGATGAAGATTTGACAGGTTCCCAAGTGAGGAATTTGGAGAAGCTTTTGCCAGGAATCAAGGTTTTGGACAGAACTGGACTTATTTTGGATATATTTGCAAAGCACGCTCGCACGGCTGAGAGCCGTCTTATGGTGGAAACCGCTCAGATGCAGTATTTGATGCCTCGCTTAACCAGAGCCTGGGCGCATCTTTCCAGGCAAGTTGGCACGGGCGGCGGCACTCCGGGCATAGGAATGCGCGGTCCGGGCGAGGCGCAGCTTGAGGTGGATCGCCGTTTGGTGCGCAAGCGCATTCAGGAGCTTAAAGCGAAGCTGAAAAAGATAGAGCGGGACAGGACATTGCTTGCAAAGCATCGCGAGAATATTTTCCATGTTGGAATTGTAGGCTATACCAATGCTGGCAAAAGTTCTTTGACCAATAGCTTGACCGGCGCAGGGGTTTATGTTGAGAACAAATTGTTTGCAACTTTGGACAGCACTACTCGCAAAATGCATTTGGCAGAGGGCCAGAACATAATATTAAGCGACACAGTTGGTTTTATTCGCAAATTGCCTCATCATTTGATTGAGACTTTCAAGAGCACGCTTGGCGTTGCCGCTCATGCGGATTGCATTTTGGAGGTTATAGACTCCACCGCCTCCGATTATGCAGAGCATATTGAGGTTGCCAACAAGGTTTTGGATGAATTGCTGTCCACGGCAGTTCTGCGTTTGCGGGTTTTCAACAAGATAGATGCGGCCTCAGCCGAGCGCAAGGAGGAGCTTGCGTCAGCTTATCCGGAAGCTATTCAGGCTAGCGCTTTGACCCGCGCTGGCATAGAAGAGATCAAGTCCAGGCTTTTGAGCGAGCTTGCGCTGTGGAAATCTCATCGCGAGCAGAAGATTATAGAGGAGCAAGAGGCAGCGGTAAGCTGGGAGGAGTGATTTATTAAATATCCCAAATAGAAAGAGCATTTGCGTTTTCTGTTAGCGGACGTGGTGAATCCGTTAAGCATATCAAAGAGCCATAACCAAGTTTTTCTGCTTCGGAAAATGATTTGAACGCCTTTATATCGTCTTTTGAAGGATTTGCCGTTTTTTTGATTTCTATAGGAAAAAGCATGCCGTCTTGCGCAATCAGCAAGTCTATTTCCACTCCGTTGCTGTCTCTGTAATAATAAAGAGATGGCGATTTTCCATTATGGCCATACGATTTTATAATTTCCGAAACAACAAAACTCTCAAAAATCGGGCCGCTCATAGCTCCCTTTTCCAAAGTTTCCGGACTAGTCCAATCGCAAAGATAAGAGCAAAGCCCTGTATCCATCCAGTGAATTTTCGGGCGTTTCACAAGCCGCTTTGAAATATTTTTGAACCAGGGCTTTAACAAAATTATAATCCCAGAGCTTTCAAGAATGGAAATCCAAGCCTGCGCAGTGCTGCGAGAAATATCCGCATCGCGTGCTATATCCAAAATGTTCAACTCCTGCCCAGTCCGTGCAGCGACTATTCCCAAAAACCTTGTAAAAGCCGTTATGCTTCCAACATTTATCAACTGCCTAACATCACGCTCCAAATAAGTCTTTATAAACGAACTGTAAAAATCTGGCCAAATTTCCGGGCCTGCAAGCGCAATGTCCGGAAAAGAACCTTGCCAAATTATGCGATATGTATCAAGCAATTTTTTCTTTTTCAAAATGCAAGGATTTTGTTTTGATGGTAAAAAAGGTTTTTGCAAGTCGCTTTTGCCTTCAAGTTCATATAAAGAAAATCCAAGCAAATTAACAATGGCAACTCTGCCGGCCAAGCTTTCGGTAACGCCCTGCATCATTTGAAACTGTTGCGAGCCTGTGAGCCACACCTGGCCCTTTTTAGCAGAATTATCCACAAGCATTTTTATATGGCTGAAAATACTCGGCGCATATTGCACTTCGTCTATAAGCACAGGCGGCGGATAAGTTTCCATAAATAGCTCAGGTTCCTCTACGGCAAGCCGCAAATCTTTTGCATTGTCGAAAGTCACGTATTTTCTGTTTTTGCCGCACATTTTAAGCAGGGTTGTTTTGCCAACTTGCCTCATGCCTGTGAGCAATAGCACTTTAAAGCTATTCGAAACCCGCTCTATGGAGCTGGTTAATGTGCGTTTTTTGAACATAAGGGATAATATAGCAAATTTTTATGAAAATTTATGGTGAGACCAGCAATTTGCATAAAAATTACACTTCAAATCTTAGCGCAAAAACTATTGCCTAAAAGGTTACTATATTCTTAAAGTGAAAACAGGCATCTCATACTTTGGCGTGCGGAATCCAGAATGGGTTCGCAAAGATATGCAAGCTATAAAGCAAGCAGGGTTCAATTACGTTCTGCATACATTCTCGGAAGAAGATTTGCAATACTACCCGCAAACTATGAAAGATATAATAGCGCTTTCAAAAAAAGAAGGATTGGAAGTTTACGTAAACCCTTGGGGCGTAGGTCGGGTGTTCGGCGGAGAAGCTTACACCGAGCTTGCAGCGCGAAATCCGGAAATGGCGCAGATTGGCAAAGACGGAAAAACGCTCGTTGCCGCATGCCCAAACAGCCCCGCATTCCAAGACTATATGAAGAAGTGGATAAAATTCGTTTGCGAATGCGAAATTGAAACCGTGTTCTGGGACGAGCCTCATTTTTATTTTGAAAAAAACAAGCCTGAGTTGCAAAGCTGCTACTGCGAGCATTGCAAAGAAGCTAGCTCCAAACAGCAAAGCCTTGTTTCATTCCTCGCCTTCTTAACAGAAGAAGTGCGCAAATGCGGCAAAAGAAATTCCGTTTGCCTGCTGCCGCCCTGGTTCCCGGCCGGACTCGAAAACTGGGACGAAGTGGCAAGCTTGCCCGCAGTGGACGAAATTGGAAGCGATCCCTACTGGGAAAAAGGCGATTCCATCGAAAAAGTCCGAAAATCTTATGCGGAAGTCAGCGAAAAAATCGCAAATCTGGCGAAAAAACACGGCAAAGAAGCCCAAATGTGGATTAAAAACTACCATATAGAAGCCGGAACCGAGCATTTTGCCAAAGAAGCGACCGAAATAGCCGCCGGTGCAGGCATAACGAATATCTTTGCATGGTCTTACCTTGGCTCCAAATACATGGACTGGCTGCGAAGCGACAACCCGGAGTTGACATGGAAAACGCAAATAAAGGCATTTAGCACTATAAAAGCCGCAAATTTTTCTACATTCTTCAAGTTATAAACGGAGGTTTTATAGTGGAAACAGACAATGACATTCTAGCCGAGTATGTTGAGGAATCTCGAGAACACCTCACACATATAGAAGAGATATTTGAAACTCTTCAAAAAACAGGCGAAATTAGCCTTAGCTCCATAAACGACTTATTTAGGGCAATTCATACTATAAAAGGCTCGGCAGGCTTTTTAGGTTTAACAAGCATCGGAACTCTTACCCATGCAATGGAAAGTCTTTTGGACTCTCTACGTGAGGGTCGGCTTAGCATAACTCAGCCGATTTCGGATACTCTTATGGAAGGTACAGACAGATTGAGCGAAATGTTTGAAAATGTCGATACGAGCAACAACGTAGATGTAAGCGATCTCGTGTCCGTATTGAAAGGCTTGAACAGCGGCACCGCTGCACCGGCTCCTGCACCTGAAGCTGCCGCCGCGCCGGCTCCTGAAGCTGCAGCTCCAGCTCCTGCACCGCAAGCTCCATCAACAGAAGATAAACGATCAGTAGCGGATGTTTTAGCGCAGTTCCCGGAACTCGCAGCGCACATTTCGCCAGAACAAGCCGCAGAAGCAAAAACTGCTCCGGCAGCAGCACCAGCGCCAGCACCTGCAGCGGCAGCTCCGGCTCCAAAACCGGCAGAAGCTGCGCACGCAGCGGCCAAACCGGCAAACGCGCCGTCAACATCAGATGGCAAACACGAAGAATTTTTGCGCATAAAGGTTGATCTTCTGGATCGCCTTATGATGCTCGCAGGCGAGCTAGTTCTAGTTCGCAACCAGCAACTCATGCACTTGGAGCAGGCAGATGCCACGCTCCGCAGCATCACCCAGAGCCTTGACTCCGTTACAACGGAACTCCAAGAAACAATAATGCGCACCCGAATGCAGCCCATTGGCACAGTGTTCTCGCGCTACTCAAGAATAGTACGCGATCTCTCCCGCAAGCTCAGCAAAAAAATCGACTTTGTGACCGAGGGCGATGAAGTTGAACTTGACAAAAATATTTTGGAAGCCATTGGCGACCCGCTAACTCATTTGGTTCGCAACGCTTGCGATCACGGTGTTGAAACCCCCGAAGAGAGGCTTGCCGAAGGCAAAACCGATAACGGAAAGGTAACGTTAAGCGCCTATCACGAAAGCGGTCAGATACACGTAGATATAAAAGACAATGGAAAAGGCATGAGCCGCGAAAGAATTCGCAGCAAAACTTTGGAAAAAAATCTCAAAACGGAAGACGAGCTTTCAAGAATGAGCGAACAGGATTTGCTGAACCTCGTATTCTTGCCAGGCTTCTCAACCGCCGAAAAGCTAACCGACGTTTCCGGACGCGGCGTGGGAATGGATGTTGTGAAAACCGGCGTTGAGAAATTCGGCGGCTCGGTTTCGCTTTCTTCTGTTGAAGGCGAAGGCTCTGTTGTAAAATTGCGCCTGCCGCTAACGCTTGCCATTATACCTTCGCTCATCGTTCAGAGCGGCGACGAACGCTTTGCAATTCCGCAGGTCAATCTGGAAGAACTCGTTTGCCTTTACGACAAAGATGCTTTCACCAGAATCGAATGCGCCGGCGCAAGAGAAGTGTTCCGTTTGCGCGATACCCTGCTCCCGATGGTTCGCTTGCGCGAAGCGCTTGCCCGCGAAAGAATGTTTGACGAAGACGCTCTTTCTGAGGTCACCGATCAAAATTCGGAAGCTCGCAAAGAAATGTCCGAGAAATACAAAGATGCTGAAGAGCACGGGCATTCAATTCATTACTCGCTGAACTTTGCCGTTCTGCGTTCCGGCAATCTGCGCTTTGGCCTGATTATAGATCGCATTCACGGCAGCGAAGAAATTGTTGTGAAGCCAATGCACAGAGCAGTGAAAAGCATTCCGCTTTATTCCGGCGCAACGGTGCTGGGAGACGGAAAAGTCGCTATGATTTTAGATGCCACCGGCCTTGCAAGACATTACAATGTGCGCGATGTTGGCGGTGGAAAAGACAACAAAAAGCAAACAACCATGGCCGAGGACGGTACCGAACTCCGTTCCCTGCTCCTGTTCTCAAACGGCGGCAGCGAGCAATTCGGCGTTTCCATGCAAGATGTAAAGCGCGTGGAAGCAGTGGAAACATCAGCTATAGAACGTGTTGGCTCTCAGGAATACATAACTCTGGATGGAATTTCCACGCGCGTTGTGCGCTTGGAAGACGGCTTGCATATTCAGAGCAGCTCTCAGCCGGAAAATATGTTCTTCTTAATTCCGCAGAACGCCCGCAAGCCTTATGGCCTGCTGGTTGAAAAGCTTATAGACAGCGGACATTACGAAGTGAAGCTCAACAAAGAGAGCTATCAGGCAGAAGGCGTGGAAGGCACGGCTTTAATCAAAAAGAAAATGACAGTTCTCGTAAACCTGGAGCAATTGATGCACCTTGTTGACGGAATGTGGTATGGAGGTCAAGCATGAGCTACGAAGAAGATTCATCGCAAAATTCAACCATGCAGATGTGCACATTTCGCATGGCTAACCGCCTGTTCGGCGTTAATATCCTTGATGTAAAGGAAGTAAACGAGAATACGAACGTAACCCCTATTTATCATGCGCCTCCGGATATCTGCGGCTATATAAACATCCGTGGCCAGATTCTCCTTGTGGTGAATTTGCGCGAGACCTTTGGCTTTGACCAGAGGCACAAAACCGAATCCGTTGGCGGCAAAGTAGTTGTGTTTAAGTCTAGCGTTGACGAACCTTTCGGCATTTTGGTCGATGAGGTATGCGATGTGGTTTCTGTTGAGCAGAATCGCATTGTGGACAGACGCGCTGGCGAATCAAACGCCGCATCCGATGCCGTTAGGGAACTTAGACGGGCCAAAGACGGAGTTGTGATGGGGGTTTGCCCATTGGATCGTGAGTTGCTTTTGGTTTTGAATGCTCGTTACATATTGGGCAGGCAAAGCACAAAAACGTTGGATAGCAAGTGATTTAGATGCCCAAGACAATAGCTATTTGCAATCAAAAAGGTGGAGTCGGCAAAACGACAACGGCGGTCAATCTGGCCGCGTGTTTTGCTATTTTTGAGAAAAAAACTCTTTTGATTGACATAGATCCGCAAGCAAATGCGAGCCAAGGTTTTGGCATAAACGAAGTGCAAGAAGAAGACATCTACGAAGCTCTGATTTCAACCGAAGTTCCGGAAGAAGCCACCTTTGAAAGAATGTCTAAAATAATACAGCCCATTAACCCGCAATACAATCTAAAGCACCTTAACATCATACCATCAAGCCCCGGCCTTGCAAAGTTTGAAATGGAACTTGTAAATGCGTCAAACAGAGAGCGCAGGCTGCAAAGGCTTATCCAAATATTGGAGCCAAATTACGAATACATTGTTATAGATGCTCCGCCAAGCTTGAATTTGCTCACAATAAATACTCTTACCGCGGCAGACAGCGTTGTTATACCGGTTCAGTGCCAGTATTTTGCGCTCAGGGGAGTTGCAGAGCTTTTGAAAACCATAGCTACTGTTCAGAGCAACCTTAACCAGAAATTGAAAATTGAAGGCGCGCTTCTTACCATATACGATGTTCGAACCTCGCTTTCAAAGCAGGTTGTAGAAGAAGTGCGCTCAAAATTTCCCGGCAAAGTATTTGATACAATGATTCCGAGCAACACAAAAGTGGCGGAATCCCCTTCGCATGGAAAACCGGTTTTGCTTTATGATATTCAAGGTCCCGGAAGCCAGGCATATATGAAATTGACAAAGGAAATTTTGGAGAGCTGAGCTATGGGTAAAAAAGCTATGAGCTTGGGTAGAGGACTGGACGATATTTTGCGCGACCATTCTGCAAATATTGCGGAAAAAGCCGGCGACGTGACAAAAATATCTCTTGATCTTATAGACCCAAATCCATTTCAGCCGCGCAAGCATTTTGCCAAAGAAGCTTTGCAGGAACTTGCCGAAAGCATAAAGCTGCAAGGAATTCTGCAACCGGTTCTGCTCCGCAAACACGCCGGGCGCTATCAGATTGTGAGCGGCGAGCGCAGAGTTAGAGCGGCAAGAATTGCCGGCTTGGGCGAAATAGAAGCGAGAGTTTTCGATTTGCTCTCAGACAAGACTATGGCAGAATGGGCAATCATCGAGAACATACAGCGCGAAGATTTGGACCCTATAGAAACGGCAGCCTCATATCAGAAGCTTCTGGAGTCTCACGGCTACACTCACGAAGATTTGGCAACGAGGCTCAGCAAGTCCAGAGCGGCAATCACAAACTCGCTCCGCTTGCTGAATTTGCCGGAACAGGTGAAGAACTGGATTGCTGAGGGGCAAATATCTGCAGGCGCTGCTCGCTCGCTGCTCTCTCCGAATATAAGCGATCCGGTTAAGGCTGCAAAGAATATAATCGAAAAAGGGCTTTCTGTAAGAGAAGCGGAGAAACTCACCAAAAAAACGGCGGCAAAAGCTTCCCAAACAATAAGCCCTGATATGAAGAATTTTCTGAACACTTTGCAAGGCGCTTTCGGAACAAAGATTGAGTACAAAAGTTCTCCCAAAGATCCTCAAAAAGGCACTTTGATAATAACGTATAACTCTTATGACGATCTCACCCGTATCCTTCAAACAATAAGGGCAATATGAAAAATATGTACACCATACAGGTGATTCCGGAAGGCTCAACCAGCGTTCAAACATACCGCATCAGAAGGGTTTGGCTTAAATTGTTCACATGGCTTGTCTGCATCACTGCAGTCTTGCTCGCCGTATTTATTTGGAAGTTCTCAGAAATAAATACGCAGCTTGCAAACTCGTGGAAGCTTCAGGCAGACAACAAATGGCTTATGGAGCGGCACTCCGAATACGAAACCGCTTTTTCCGATTTGGATTCCATTTATGCCATAGAGACTCAGATACACAATATTCTGGAAACATATCTGGAAAACGATTCAAACAGGATACATTCTATTTTGGACAAAAACCGTCTTATGCACATATCTTCCAAAAAGGTTCAGCTAGACATGGATTTTGAGACCGAAATAAGCCTGAACAAGCAGAATCTGGAGATTTTCCCGAACATGCTTCCGGTGATGGCTGGGGTAATAAGCCAGCATTATTCGGAAGAGCACAAAGCCGTGGATTTTGCGGCTGCCATGAACGAGCCGGTTTTTGCCACTGCCACAGGCAAGGTTGTTTTTGCCGGCGACAAAGGCGACCTTGGGCTCGTGATTGACATAGACCACGGCGGAATTATAACCCGCTATGCGCATTTAGCCCGCATTTCCATAAAAATGGGGTCTAACGCGCGCAAAGGCGAGGTCATAGGCTTTGTGGGCAACACGGGAAATTCCTCCGCAGCGCATTTGCATTATGAGATAATTATAAACGGAAACAATGTGAATCCGGAAAATTACTTTTAATGCGGGACTTTTTCTATATTTAGGTTAAACATTGACTTTTTGAGGTTTTAAATGGCAAATAAATCCAATGGCGAACTTACGCATCTGAGCTCCTCTACGGTTATAGAGGGAGACATAAAGTTGGAAAACGACATTCGCATTGCGGGCAGTGTCATAGGTTCGATTAATGCAGGTGGCGCGCTCATAGTTGAGCAAACCGGTAAAATAAAAGGCGAAATAAAGGCAAGCTCTGCCACCATCGCCGGCAGAATTCATGGCAATATAGAGTGCGATGGCTTAATGACGTTGGAAAGCCGTTCCTGCTTTGTTGGCGACATAAAAACCCGCCAGATTGTGATAAATGAAAATGCGGAATTTCAGGGAACTTGCGCAATGCCGGTCAGTTCTCCGTCGGAATGAGTTTATACAGTTTATCCCCTCTTCGTATCAATTCCTTTACAGGCATTGAGAATAAGCTGTTTTTCTGAACTTTCCGGACGCCCCTTTCGTTCTCCCTTAGTTCTTCTACCCTAAGCTCTACTACTCCGGTGGTAGGCCCTATTAGAAGCACGTCTTCGCCAACGGAAAGCTCTTCGCCGGCTTCAAATACTATCTCGGCGACATTTATTTTCTGAAAATAGTTCGTAACCTTTCCCAAATAGACCTTTGTCCTGACAGCCTTGGTGCCGTGGGCATCTGACCACTCGCCGAGCCTCTGCCCCAGGTAGTAGCCATCCCAGAAACCTCTGTTGAAAACTGTGGCGAGCCTCTCCTTCAAGGCCAGCTTTTCTTCTTTTGCCAGAGTTCTTTCCACGGCTTGCCTGTAACATTCAACCGTTGTTTTCACATACTCCGGGGAGCGCGCTCTGCCTTCTATTTTCAATATGCTAACCCCGGCTTCCAGAATCTTGTCTATAAACTCAATTGTGCACAAGTCTTTCGGAGACATTATGTACTTGTTGTCTATAACAAGTTCTTCGTCTGTTTCCAGATCCTTTGCCAGGTAGCTCCGGCGGCAGATTTGAAAGCATGCTCCCCTGTTTGCGGAGTGGTTGTAGTGGTGCAGGCTCAGGTAGCATTTGCCGGAGACTGCCATGCAAAGCGCTCCGTGGCAAAAGATTTCGATTCGGACCAAATTGCCGGAAGGCCCTGCTATCTGCCTTTTCTCGATTTCTTTTATTATGCCTGCAACTTGAGAAATGTCCAGTTCTCTTGCCAAAACCATTACATCGCAAAACTCCGAGAAAAATTCCACAGCTTCTATGTTGGAGATGTTCAATTGCGTGGAAGCGTGCAGCGATATTCCTTTTTTGCGCGCATAGCCAAGCACAGCCATGTCCGAGGCTATTATTGCGTCTATTCCGGTTGCGGCATCGACTATTTGCCGCATTCTTTCCATTTCGCCGTCGTAGATAACGGTGTTGAGCGTTAGATAAGATTTGATATTTTTCTCTTTGCATATTGCGATTATTTTCGCAAGATCTTCCAAGCCGAAGTTCACGGAGTTTCTGGCTCTCATGTTCAAGTTTTCAACGCCAAAATAAACCGAATTGGCCCCGGCGTTTATAGCTGCCATAAGAGACTCGTATGAGCCTACGGGAGCTAGAATTTCACGCATAATGCAAGCTCGTGTTTTTCCCTGTAGGGGCCTTGCAGGTGCCAGATTTTTGCATTTGGATATGAATCGCTTTTCAGAATGGAATAAAATTCTCCGCCCATGCATTTGTAGTATGCTTCTTTTTTTGTCCACAGCGGGTAAAAAATTTCCGCGCTGTTTGCAAATTCGCTTGGAGCGAAAAATCTTTTTGAAATAGCCCCGAAGTTTCTGTTGCGGTAAAACTCCAAGTCAATGCCCACTTCGCATTCTCTTGAATAGGCGAAAATGCATTCCTCTTTGCTGTTGCTCCAGTTCACAAAACCGTGTCCATTTGGCAAGCATGGTTTGCCAAGCTCATTGAATTCTATTTGCGGAAAGCTTTTTCTAAAATCCGTGTTTCTGGGCATTGCATAAATGAGCACAGAAGCCTCTGGGCAGCGCAAGATCATATGTGGTTCTAAGTCTATCAAAGTGGAGATAAGGGGATTCGAACCCCTGGCCTACGCATTGCGAACGCGTCGCTCTACCAACTGAGCTATATCCCCAAGGTATGGTTAATTTAGTAAATTCCCAATATGGCCCAACTCTCCTGCACTCTTACCGGCAAACCGGTGAAAAAAATAACCGCTTCTCTTTTTTTCGCTTTGGAAAAATACATTATAGATTCAGGTCTTGGCGAAGACAAGGACAGCTTTGAAACCATAAAAAAACGCTTGCACAACCCGCCGATTCTAAATGCGGAAGAATTTGCGGAAGAGTGCGTATACGTGATTTTGGCGGGAGGGTTTAGGCAGAAAATTGCGAAACGAAAATACCGCGAAATAATGGATTTTATATATGGCAGCGGCGATGTCTGCGAAAAGAATTTGCTGCCGATTTTTGGAAATGTGAATAAGATACGAGCTATAATAAAAATCTGGAACAGTCGCGAAAATTACCGCAACGGATTTTATGAATTGAAAACCGAAAATGAAAAATTAAGTTACTTGGCAACGCTGCCGCATATAGGCGAGATAACAAAGAATCACATAGCTCGCAATTTGGGCATCAACGTTGTTAAGCACGATGTTTGGATTCAGCGATTGGAACTTGTTCTTGGCAATAAGATGTTTGCTCAATTGGAAAAGGATACCGGATTGAACAGGGGATATATAGATGTAGTTTTGTGGAAAGCATGCCAGATTGGAATATTGAATTTCAATCCGGCACACCTGTGATTAGCCTTCTTTTACGTCTTCTTTCTTCTTTTCTTTGTCTTTCTTCTCTTTCTTCTTTGCTTTTTCCGTTGCGTTCATGCCTGGTTTGTGAGCCTCTTTCCAGGCTGCCAGCTCGTCGCCGTGACTTTTGAAGTAGTCTGCGGCAGACAGGTAGATTGTGCGCTGACTGTGGTTTAGCTCGGAAACTACAGCGGGAATTTCGTCGCCAACTTTGAATGCTTCCGCTGGAACTTTGATGTAGTCAGTGCCAAGCTTGGAAACAGGGACCAAACCCTCAAAACCGCGAACAAGCTCAACAATCGCTCCGCGATCAATAAGGCGAATTATCTTGCCCTTGATTTCTACGCCAACCTGGAAATCGTTGTCAACGCTATCCCACGGATCGTCTTCCAAATGCTTCATGGACAAAGATATGCGGCGACGCTCGCTGTCAACGGCAAGCACAACGCATTCCACCTTGTCGCTCTTCTTAATCATCTCGCTCGGATGCTCAATCTTCTTTGTCCAGCTCATGTCAGACACGTGAATCAAACCGTCAACGCCTTCCTTAATCTCGACGAATGCGCCGAACGTGGCTATGGAGCGAACCTCGCCCGTTACCTTTGCGCCCGGCAGAAGCTCGTTCTCAATGGATTCCCACGGATCAGCTTCAAGCTGCTTGGTGCCCAGCGAAATGCGCTCGTTCTCAGCTTCAACCTTGAGAACAACAGCCTCAACTTCCTGGCCAACGGAGAAGAGCTTGTTCGGATGCTGCAAATGCGCGCTCCAAGACATCTCGGAAACGTGAATCAAGCCTTCCAAGCCGCTTTCAAGCTCAACGAATGCGCCGTAATCCGTTACGGAAACGATTTTGCCTTTGACCTTCACGCCTTCCGGGTAACGCTCGGCAACATCTTTCCACGGATGCGGATGGAGCTGCTTAACGCCAAGCGAAATGCGCTCTTTCTTATCGTTGTAGTCCAGAATCACAACTTCTATTTCCTGGCCAAGCTGCACGATTTCTTTCGGATCGTTTATGCGCTTGTAGCTCATGTCCGTAATGTGGAGCAAGCCATCCACGCCGCCAAGATCTATGAACGCGCCGAATTCCGTGATGTTCTTTACAATGCCCTTGCGAATCTGGTTCTTTTCAAGGGTATCAAGCACATTGCCTCTCTGCTTGTTGCGCTCGTCTTCAAGCACAACGCGGCGGCTAACGACTATGTTTCTGCGATCCTTGTTTATCTTTATGATTTTCAAATCGTATTCCTGGCCAATCATGATGTTGATGTCCGGAATCTGGCGAAGGTCAATCTGCGAACCGGGCAAGAATGCCGGAATGCCGAACAAATCGACTTCCACTCCGCCTTTTATGCGGCGGGAAAGAGTTCCGCGCACAATGTCGCCTCTTTCGTAAGCCTCGTAAACCTGTTTCCAAATTCTCAAAAAGTCGGCTTTCTGCTTGGAGAGAACCAAACGGCCGTCGTCGTTTTCGAATTTGTCTATATAGACTTCGATTTTCGAGCCTACGTATATAGCCTCGCCTTCTTTGAACTCTTCGCGAGGAATTATGCCCTCGGATTTTCCTTTGACATCTACAAAAACTTCTTGGTCATTGACCTGGCGAATTATGCCTTCTATAACAACTTCTTCCTTGAAATCCTTCAGGGTATTGTTATAGACCTCCATAGATTCGATTGGGGCAATTAAGCCTTCGTTTTCCTGTTCGGCGCTCAAGATTTCTTCCAAATCTTCTTGAGAACCCGTTTTTAGCGTCTGTTTTGACATTTTTTAACCTTTGTGGGTTGTGTCCAAAGAGTTGTTGCAACGCGCCGCCTCGCTAACGCTTTGCAAAACTTTCTGAACCTGTTCTTGGATTGTTAAATGCGAGGTGTCTATTTCAATTGCGTCTTGAGCCTTGACCAGCGGAGCAACTTCTCTCGTTGAATCCGCTTTGTCCCGTGCTCTTAAATTTGTTTCCACGCTTTCCAGCGTCTCATCCCCGGCCTTGCCCGCATTTTGCAGTTCAAGAAGCCGCCGAGCGGCGCGCGTTTTGTAGTCTGCCGTCAAAAAGAATTTATGTTTAGCGTTTGGGAACACGACCGTTCCAATATCGCGCCCGTCCAGCACGCATGGCTGCGCAGAGGCTATTTCCCTTTGCTGGGCGGTGAGCGCTTCCCTGATGGCAGGCACCGCGCTGTATTTGCTAACCACAGCGCTTATTTTAGGGTCTCGTATCTCGTTTTCCCTATTAACGCCGTTTATAAGAATTTGGTTGTTTTCATCAAATGAGAGCTTAATTTGAGAATTTTGAAAACTCTCCACTCTCAACTCTCCACTCTCAACTAAATAAGCGATAGCCCTGTACATGGCCCCGGTATCCAAATAGGTATAGCCAAGCTCCTCTGCTACCATTTTTGCCGTGGTGCTTTTGCCGGTTCCGCTGGGACCATCTATTGCTACGATATTCATGTGGGATAACAAATATAGCAATTTTCGGTGAGCTTGTCAATATTTTTTTCTATATTTTATCCTGCCGGAGGCTTGTTCATAGGTGAAAAAGGACACGACATTATATTTTATTGTAGGCTTGGTTGTAGTTGTAGCGTTGTTTATTTTGGTTTTTGGAATATTCTTTTTAAACGATAAAGATCCGCGCGAAACCTTTATAACCTACCATTTGCGGTTCAACCAGGTCAGCACGCTGGCTCAGGACGACCCCGTTAAGGTTAATGGCGTCAAATTGGGCAAGGTGGAGAACATATCCCTGCAAGGAACCAGGGTTCTCGTTAGAATTTCGCTGAGGAACGATGTAAAAATACCTAAGGATTCGGATATAAGGGTGCAGAACATAGGGCTTTTGGGAGAGCGGCAAATAGGAATGCTTTTGGGGGATTCCTCATTGTTTTGGACTGAAAGAGATACAATACAGGGTCAGTTCGATGCCGGCATAGCGGAAGTTATGGGCATGGCCGGCGAGGTTCTGGACAGCGCGAAAATTATAATGAACATAGCTCACAAAATGCTGGACTCCACCATAGCGACCCAGGATTTCAGGGACCGGTTCAACCGCATACTGCAAAAAGCGGAAGATTTGGAAGACCAGGCCACCAACTTGATTGCGAGAGCAGACCCTGCATTGCAAGGTAGCCTGGCCGGGCTGTCCGTTGCCACTAGAAAGATAAATGATATTTTGGACGAAAACAAAGTTCCACTTAAAACATTGGTGGCCGATGCCAACGACTTGCTGGGACAAACCAACAACCTGATGAACGGAGCGGATGCGGCGGTGCAAAGAGTTTTGGCTTTAACTGCGAAATTGGAATCGAAAAACAACACGCTGGGCATATTGCTGAACGACCGCAAATTGCACGATGATTTATCCACAACAATTCATTCGGCAGACAGTCTTTTTCGCTTGATCATAAGAGACGGGCTGGATGTAAACATAGATTTCTTTTAGGAAGGCATAATGATAAGTCGCAAACTCATAGTAGAAAACTCGCTGGGCATCCATGTAAGGCCTGCCGGAAACATAGTCAACATAACGGGTCCGGCGGCAAGCTCTGTTGAGCTTGTGTATGCAGGGCAAAAGGTAAACGCAAAATCCATTTTGAATTTGATGATGCTGGTAATTGTGCCTGGTTCGGAAGTAGAATTCATTATAAATGGAGTGGACGAGCAGAAAGTGGCAGATGAGTTAACGGAATTATTCAAAAACAAGTTTTACGAAGATGCATCCTAAGCAAGAACCAAAAATGAGAAAAGTGTTCGCGGGGAAAGCGGCTTCTCCGGGTTATGTTATTGCAAAAACCAAGCGAATTCTCCGGCAAAGATTCTCAATTTCTCCTATCAAGATTTCTGAGGACGACACTGCGATTCAAATTGAATCTTTTCGCAGAGGAATTTTGCAGGTAAAAAAAGAGATTTCGTCTCTGAGGGATTTGACGATTAGAATGGCCGGCAAAGACGAAGCGAGAATTTTCGATTCGCATTTGATGATTTTGCAGGATCCCTCTTTGATTGACGATGTTATTTCTCTTATAAAAAATGATTTGTGGAATGCGGGTTATGCGTTTCATATTTGCATGCAAACTTTGATAGAGAATTTTGAGAAGAGCGATGGGATTTTCAAAGAGCGCGCTCAAGATCTCAAAGATATTTACAACCGCGTGTTTTTTCATTTGAACAGCGACGAGAGCAGTTTGGTTGTGCAGGATAAGGTCAAAGAAGGCGTTGTGCTCACCGGATTTTCCATTGGCCCGAATATGCTCATGCATTTTGAAAAGGGGAAAGTTCTCGGCCTTGCCATAGACTCCGGCAGCGCTACAAGCCATGTTTCAATTCTTGCGCGTTCGATGCAGATACCGGCCGTGATGGGCTTGACAAATTTATCCGAATCTCTTGATGCGGACGAATTGCTCATTCTAGACGGTACCAATGGGATAGTAATCACCAATCCGGACAAAGAAGACATTGAGAAGTACAAAAAGCAGATAGAGGTTTTTCAGAATCAAAAGCTGGAGCTTTTCACCATGAGGGATTTGGAGCCCATAACCATGGATGGAAAGTATATAAGATTGAATGCGAACATAGAGAGATTTGAGGGAGCGAGCGAAATAATTTCTTTTGGAGCGACAGGCGTTGGGCTTTACCGCTCGGAGTTTCTTTACTTTGGTCGAGATTCCCTGCCCACGCGGAGCGAGCAGGCAGAGGCTTACCGCAACGTGACTTATCAGTTGGATCCGTTGCCTGTAACAATAAGGACTTTGGATGCCGGCGGCGATAAAATGCTATCTTCGATCAGCATGGAGACCGAAGCGAATCCTTTTATGGGTTGGCGTTCCATAAGATTTTGCCTGGACCGTCAGGATATTTTCAGGGAGCAGCTTAAGGCACTTATAGAGGTTGGCGACAGGGGCAATTTGAGGATTATGTTTCCGATGATTTCCGGCGTTCTAGAAATAGAAAACGCAAAGGAAATTTACAACGATTGCTGCGAGGAGTTGAAAGCCGAAGGTTTTGTAATTCCGAAAATAGAGATTGGCGCGATGATAGAGATTCCGGGCGCAGTCATGATTATAGAAGAGATAGCGAAGAGGGTTGATTTTTTGAGCATAGGCACAAACGATTTGATTCAGTTTACGCTAGCGGTTGACAGGTCCAATGCGAAAATTTCTTCTATGTATGAGCCTCATCATCCAGCAGTTTTGCGTTCTATAAAGATGATAGTTGACGCAGCGCACAAGGCAGGTATTCCTGTTAGCGTGTGCGGCGAAATGGCATCGGATCCGCTCAGCACTTTAGTGTTGATGGGTCTTGGCGTGGATGAGTTTTCCATGGTTCCCTGGTGCATTATGGAGTGCAAGAAGTTGATACGTTCAGTAAATTACGACGAAGTCAGGGCTATATCAGCAGAAGTTCTGAAATTTCCGAATTCGGATAGCATAAACAAGTTTTTAAGAGAAAAATATTCTCAAAAGATAAAAAACCTAGGCATTTCAAGTTTTATAACGTCCAGAAACTTTTGATTAACAAACATTTATCGTCCCTAAATTCACGGCTTAATTGAGAGTTGAGAATGGAGAATTGAGAATAAAATGTAAACACTTGTTAACATTTTCCCTTTTTATGCATTTTTCTCCGGAAAAATCTTTTAAAAAGCGTCTAAGGTATAGGAAAAAACTAACCCGGAGAAATTTCCATGCTCGAGCTTGTCGTAAAAGTTTACAACATCAACAAGGGCCGCAACGAGGAGCTTATGAGCCGCAGCGCTGTTTTGAAAGAATACTCGATTTTTATATATTTGGTAAGAGAGCATGCCAGTTCAACCCCGCACGCTAGCCCAGCGACCTTCCCCCACAAGCTCCGAGCGTCTTCTCACTCTCAACTCTCCACTCTCAGCTAAGCGACTAATTCAGCATTTACTATATTGTAAGCGGGGAGCTAGTTGCTGGGATAGAATTCGGTTTTTTGGCTGCGCCTATCGTTCCTTCTAGCTTTCCTATTCCTGTCAGTTCCAGGCTATGGATCTTTCTCCCTTGGTCGGCAATCACCTTTCCTGTTATGAATGCGCAAGTATCTCCGTATAATGGAGCAACAAATCTATTTATAGATTCTACTTTGCTCCTTTTTTTATAGTCCGGATGGTTTAAAACTTTGGTTGAATTTTCATATAAAAAAACAATATCAGCGGCGGCGGCGTAATGCTGTTTTTCCGTAAAGCCGTTTTTAGCAGTAGAGCCTCTTATTGAGTTGATAATTTTCCTTGCAGAGTTCTTGTTTATGTATCTTTCTATGCCGTCTCTGTTTTTTATTGCTATCCTGCCGCCGTTGCATCTTATTTGGCTGAACAGCCTCGTCTTCGCCTCATCCTTAGAGATTCCCATTTCATATTCCCTAGCCTTGCCTTCCGGCACGTTGGCCTTCGCAGCTTCTATGCATTGCGCAATGTTTCCCATAAAAAAACTCCCATTCTGTCCCGGAGCGAATCCCCGGTACTTACTTAGACGCATTTTAAAAGGAAAATCCGGAAAAAAATGCAGAAAATGTAAACACTTGTTAACATTTTCCCCTTTTATGCATTTTTCTCCGG